>OQVI01000002.1_pt1 | contig 119740 bp, 116 predicted proteins | sample 1691651 | NCBI WGS metagenome assembly OQVI01 (sample SAMN03418287, study PRJEB22391) | human gut metagenome | biome: human-gut; feature: organic feature; material: feces | host: Homo sapiens | place: Italy | collected 2013-04
TGAGATATGCAATTGGCAAAATTATTTCAACTCACACGCTCACGTGGAGCGTGACCAAAAATGATAGTTAAAACGTTGCAACCCTAAAAATTTCAACTCACACGCTCACGTGGAGCGTGACTGCACGATTTTCGCCTTTTGTGCCTGTTTTAAATTTCAACTCACACGCTCACGTGGAGCGTGACTTGATTTTAAGGATTTTGAACAATTTTATTCTTATATTTCAACTCACACGCTCACGTGGAGCGTGACATACCACGGGTGCAGGAACGGCAATTGTATTTAATTTCAACTCACACGCTCACGTGGAGCGTGACTTAAATGGAAATTATGTATACGGCAGAACATGGAATTTCAACTCACACGCTCACGTGGAGCGTGACATGATTGAATAGTTGCAACGTTGCAACTATTCTTTAATTTCAACTCACACGCTCACGTGGAGCGTGACGTTTTTAGGGCAAAAAACAACAGTGAAAGAAACGAATTTCAACTCACACGCTCACGTGGAGCGTGACATCATGATTACTTGCTTTTCTTGGTGAGTGTTACATTTCAACTCACACGCTCACGTGGAGCGTGACACTTGATGTTGTGTATATCTGGTGCTTGCTCAACATGATGCGGACTTATTTTTTTATTTAATGGGTATCGATTTGATTTTGTTCACTGTGCATTCACAAATAGCATGGCATTTTCATGCGAACTTACTAGGGATTTGTGGATCACTTGGGGTACGCTGGTCAAAATATTAGGACGCCTTCGGGGTCATAGGTCTCTTTGGTGCCGTAGTGTTCTACTCTATGCTTCCAATTGTTGCCTAAGTAATATATCCGCAGACTATCATGCTTTGGGTCTATTATTTTCAGAAGTTTATCTTTCACTTTCAGAAAAGTGCCATAGTCTACGTCTATTTCAAACACGCTGTTCTGCACTCGCTGACCATAATTTTGACACTCTTTCGATACTTTTCTCAGCCTTGTTTTACCCTTATTATCTGTTGTTGATACATCATAGCTTACTAAGGTCATCATTTATATCACCTCTATTTCAGCAAATAGTTCGGGTACTCGTCTAGCTCGCCACGGATATATTTTGCGAGAAGCGAGCTTTGAACATATGGGAGTAGCCCTTGCTGTATCTTTTCGCCCAGATAAGGGTGGACTATGCTCGTGCGCTTACGCTCCTGCCATGCGGTGAGGACTTTTTTCTTGCCCTCTTTGGAGAGGTATACTGCGCCACTGACCTGAGTTTCAAAGTCCTCGGGCTTTATCATTTTCAAGTTTATCATGGTAAGCACAAGTCGCTCCACCACGCAACGAAATTCCTCTACAAGGTCGCAGGACAGGCTGCTTCTGCCTGAACGCAGGGCGTGGTAAAAGCCGAGGCAGCTATCAAGTCCTATGCTTTCAAGGGCTGATGTATATGATGAAATTGCAATAGTATACAAAAACGAGAGCATGGCGTTTACTCTGTCGAGGGGTGGGCGTTTGGTGCGGTTGGCAAGGTAAAAATCTTCTTTTTGGTGGAGTATCAGTCGGTCAAATATATCAAAATATGCCTTTGCACAGCTTCCCTCTATACCCATGATGATATCTTTATCGGCAGTTTCATAGACGGTCTTTATGCCGTTTTCAAGATATTTTATACAATCTGTAAGCGCTCCGTCACTGTTTATATCCGGGTTATCGTGGAGCGAACGTCTGATAAGATAACGTGTATTTGAAAGCTTTGCGGCGACAGTATTCCTGATAAGGTCGAGCTGAGGAATAGAAAAAAGCTCAAACTGCTCTTTTCGCAGATAGACGTTGCCCTTTGTTTTGCCCTGAACTCTTGCGAGAAATTTACCTTGAGGAGAAATAAAATTAACGGCTATGCCATATTCTGCACACTTGCCCATAAGCGCAGGTGAACAGCCCGAATAGCTGAAAATATAGATATCCTCGATATTAGTAAAGGGCACACGGAGCTTCTCGCTGTCCTCTGCCCTGCACACTATGTTTTCGCCGTCAATTGTGAGGTAGGCAGTTTCTTCGAGAATATAAAGTGAATTGAGCAGTTTACGCATTGTTTTCGCCTCCGTTCATGGAGAAAATCGTATTTTTCACGCTATATTTTTTCACTTTTGGAAAGCACATATCCGACAGTGAACAGCCTGAACATTTCTGACCTTTTACACGCTTGGGAATAATATCCGCTGCAAGTATCTCACGCATTTTTCCAAGATAGTCGCAAAGCATTTTATCATACTCTGCGCCCTGAGTATCAAAGGGCAATTCTGATCGTCTGCGCACATCTGCATAGTACAGAAAACATCGGCTATTGCAATGAAATACGTTATCCACGCAAAGCTTCTGCGCATAGACTTGTATAGCGTCGGTCTGATTGAACTCCCCTGCTTTGGGCCTGGTGGGTTTATACTCCACAATTTCCACACGGAATGTGCCGTCCAGAGTATCTATATAGTCACCGCTTTTGTCACGGACGAACTCGATACAATCTACAACTCCGAAAATATTGTACTTAGGGTCATCATTATACACTGACACGTCACTTCGGACGATCTTACGCTTATTTTCAAAGTTACGCTCGCCGCTGTGGACGTTCTCATGGAGGAGGTTTGCTTTGACGACAAAGGCGTTTTCAGCCCAGTCGTCATTAACTTCTAAAAGAGCAAACCTGCGTGGACAATACATATAATGCTGTATGTCACGGATATTGATAGTTACATCTTCGCTCATCAGAGCTTTTCAATAAGGGTAACGCCCTCAGGCATATCCTTATCTATGGAGATATCATAGTCTGAGTAATGTCTTGGAGTTGTCACGCCGTCTTTGAGCTTAACTGACACCTTGTCAAAGAGGATATGTGCAGGGGCATTGCCCAGGGCGGAGTCATGCTTGAACACGATAAGCTTACGCATACAGAGCTTTCCTCTTGCGGCGCTTCTGTCATGCTCGAACATATTGATGATAGATGTCCAAAGAAGCTCAAGGTCGTCCTCGCTAAAGCCTGTTATCTTCTGAGCGAGCATTGCGGAAACATAGCCCTCGCCACGATAGAGAGCATATGGGATTATGCTCTTTTTGCCCATTTCGGTCTCACCGCTCTGCTGTCTGTCTTCTGTTGTTCTTGCCTGTCTTGTGATTGTGATATCCTGAGCAAAAACAGGGTCGATACTTCTTGCAAAGTTGAGCTGTACAGGACCTCTTACAATGCCGCACGGGTCATCGCCTGTACTCATTACTGCACCGAAAGTTCTTACGTCAAAGTAGTTCTGACAGATATAGTCACGAGCCTGCTTAACGTCATCAGGATTCTTGCCTTTCTGCTTTGTGGCAAGGCCAAGGGTATTATATGCTTCGGTGAACTTTGTATTGAGGGCTTTGTCTGCCTTGATAAGGATATTGTAGCCTGCTTCGCCCTCTTTGGTAAGCTCCACAAAGTTTCTTATCTTTCTCTTAAGGCACACGTCTGTAACGATGCCAAGGCTTGTTTCAGGGTCTGTTCTAGGCATATTGCCTGCGTCAGGGTCGCCGTTTGGGTTGCCGTTCTCAACGTCAAAAAGCATTACAAATTCATATCTGTTCTTGATTGCGTTTTCCATAATATTTCGTCCTTTCTTTATTCTTCTGATTTTGCTTCAGGTTTAACTTCAGAATTTTCTTCCGGCTTATCTTTTGACTTTTTTGTGTAAAGATCTCTGTACTGCTGTGCATAGCCTACAATAAATCTGCCCTGATCGTCCAGGGAGAGTGTAGACGGGAATTTGCCGTCAAGTCCGTCAAGTATCTCTCCGCAGAGTTTGTTATAGAATATTGGGCTTGAAAGCTTCTTGATATGGTTTTGTGAAAGCTTATACAGCTTTGGAAAAACTGTTGACGGCTTTGAGCACGCAGAAGCAAAGTATGAGTCCTTAATTGTTCTGTTAAGCCCTCCGCCTGAAGCGTCCTGCTGGATCTTTTCAAGCACTGCGAAAAGTCTTCCGCAGAGATAAGCCTGATTTTTGTTTTCAAGGTCTAATGACATTTTGATCTCCTCCTTATTTTGTTTACGGTTTATGCAGCCTTTTATCAAGCCTGCCCTTGTATCATTGAGTTTTATAAAATGGTTGTTCTCCTCGTCGCTGTCGGTCTTGACCCTTGTTATCACTGTGGAAAGCAGTTCGTCAGGGTATCTTGTGCCTTTGAGTATTGCTTCCAAAAGTGCGGCGGTGAGAGGTGACGGAACTTTTTCTTTGGACGATTTTGGTGAAATAAGCTCACGCTTGATACGTTCAATGCTTACTTGATGCTGACCCTCAGTAAATGAGATATCCTGCTGATGTTTGAGTACATTGTCAAATATCCTGCCGAACTTATCGTGGCAGATGAACTTCTGGGATATTCTTGAACTGTTTGGGGTAAAGCCTGCAACGTAAAATTCTACGTTAGGGTCATATGGCATATCGGCTGTCTTGCCCTGTTTAAGCTGGGTCATGACAGTGTTTATGTTTCGGTCGGCTTCGGTCACAACGGTTTTATTTAATTCGTCCTCAAATCCGCTGAACATACCGGCAAACATATTGCATTCTTCTGCATCGTTCTTCTTCATTGCGAAATAGACTATTGTCATATCGTCAAAAGTCTTGTAATGGCTTCTGTCAGCAAGCAGAGAATTAAACGCAGAGGTATACATTTTCATGGCTTTCTCAGAAACATTGCTGTTGTATGACTGCTTCTTGCCATAGGATTCAAAAGCAGATTCTTTCATGCCAACAAGGACACAGCCTGAGGACATTCCGCCTTTGATACCCTTTATTTTATCATGGATACGGGCTTGCGGGAGCTTCTCACCAAGAATGGAACAGGTGGATAGTTCGGTATCGTCACTGTCGCTGTCGGCGTTAAGCTGGGCGAGATAATCCTCATAGGCGGCTTTGAATTTGCTGTCATTGTGAAGTTTTATTTCAGGAGAGCCGTCAAGTCCAAACTCGTAGTAGGAGCTTAAATACTCCTTGCCTAGGGCAAGAAGGTGTGGGTTTTGGGTTTCCTGCTCAGGTTCCCATGTACGGATAAAGTTAAGATAGGCTTTACAAATAGGCGAGTCGATATTCTCAAAGAACTTCTCATTCCATTCGCAAAAGCATTTGTGTGATTTTGCCGCTTTGTTGGTAGCGTCTGTAGGGGTCAAAGTTCCTTTATCATAGTTCAGACCGAATATGTAGAGTGGTCTGTGTTCGATCGTGTTTTTGTCAATGCCCGGTTTCTGCGTTCTTACAGGAAGCTGTTCCATTACTGGATCATAGACTGTTTTTGTCTTTTTATTTTTTAGAGGGATAATTCGGGGTACTCTCAAATCGTTTATTGCGGCTATCTTGCCCTCGGGGGTAAGAAGAATTTCAAAGTGTATGGCTTGCTTACAATAGCCTGCAGGAGTTTTATTCTCCTGCAAAGCACTGTAATCGCACAAGGCTTTTATCAGCATTTAATCTCCTCCCTGTATTTTGCAACGTCGATAACGCCGTCTATCATATGCGGACGGTAGAAAACTGCGTCGGCCTTGTCAGAAAACTTAGGGTCATTCCAATCATTATTGATAGGCTTGCCTCCGTCCTCAAACTTCATGCCGTAAAGCATAAAGCCAAGGTCTTTATCACCCATATTTTGCGGTGCTATCTGCGTAAGGTCAAAGTCGTCAACAAGTTCAATACTCTTTATTGCAAATTCACGGCAGCCAAGGCATGGCTGTCTGAAATGCTGGCCGTTTCTGAGACGTCTGAGCATTATGTTATAATGCTTCTCATCAGATTCGTCGGGGTGGTCTGATTTAAGGGTACGCTCAAACGTGAACTCGATACCGTATTTCACATTTTTCAACACCATTGCCGCACGTTGACTTCGTATCTCCGAGGTGTACATCTCCGCTGAGCCTCCGCCTTTCATTTGCTGTTTCACTGATGATAACAGCAGCTTATCTTTGACCTCGTTTCGTCGGATATTGGTAAACTCGATAGGGTTAAACACCACTATTTTGTTTATCTGATAGCGCACGGCAGGCTTCCAATATACTGATTTGATAAGTCCCTCCAGTGCGCTTGGTGTGGGTACGTCGTAACTTACCCTCTCAACTTTCATTTCAGGTCTTGCAAAGCAAGCGTAGTCACCTGTCACGATGATCTTAAAACCATAGCTCATTTTTACATCACTCCTTTTAGACTTATATTAGTATTCGGTACATTGCTTTCGCTCTACATATATGATACACCATTATGAATAAAATGTCAATAGTTTTCATGTATAAAAAAAGTGTCGGATTTTAGGCATATTTCACAATTCTACGTTCAACGGTTTGTGGTATAAAAAAGTTGACTTTTTAAAATAATGTTTGTATAATATATTTGTCTATGCTTTACGCATATGTGAGTTGAAAAATATTCGTATTCGGTACGATATGGAATGCAGCAAGTGGCAGACTGTCTTGGTGGCAGCCTGCCATTTGTTTTAGATGAAATAATCCTGCATTGCGGCTTGGGTGTTCAAACCTGTTTCATTATTATAATAACTTTGATTTTCAAGAATGAATATGCCTGTGCCATGATCTTTGAGAACACCCTGAGAATATAGATCCTTGAAAACGTTCATATAGACGGACACTGAATATTTCTGCAATGCTCTTCTTACTGACATATCACCATTACGCAAGGTTTCAACAAGTTCATGGCAAGTCTGGTCGTTAGGATCGTCAATAACGATAGAGATAGTGTCGGCGGAGATGTATTCAAACTGCATTGCATAGCTTCGGAATGGTATGCTGTATGGTAACATTAAGCCTTGGCGGTCGAATGAGTTGCTTTGTTCGTTATATTTCGCAATAGAGTTTTCAGCTATACGACTTTGGTTGAAGTCGAAAATGCCGTCGTAGTATTCTTTAATACAATCATAGGAAGTTATGTCTTGGTACTTTTCCAGCAAACCTTTTGTCTTGTTAATTCGCATGGCAAGGTCGCTTCCCTTGCGGTATGTTTCGTCAATGTCAAAAACGTACACATAGCCCTTGTCATCTTTGCCCTCACGATTACATCTGCCCCCTGCCTGCAAAATACTGTCTAAACCTGAAAGCTGGCGGAAAACTGTGTTAAAGTCAAGGTCAACGCCTGCTTCTACAAGTGAAGTTGAAACTACTGTGATAGGCTCGCCCTTTTTAAGCTTCTTTCTTACTACTTCTATGACACGGCTTCTGTGGGCTGGGGTCATATTGGCGGAAAGGTGATATTTTTCACCTTGAACAAGGCTATAAAGCTCTGCCGCTGTTTTCTTGGTATTCACAACGATCAGGGCATTTTTACACTGAGAGGCATTTTCTGCAATGGTTTCAAGAGTGGTTTTGCCCATGTCTTTATATTCGCATTTCTTGAAATACTTAAAATTGGTTCGGTCGGTAACAAGCTTATTATAGTTCACATCAGGCAGGAACTTATCAAAAAGCTTAGAATAATCGGGCATTGTGGCGGAGAGAAAAAGGGCTTCGCTGTTAAGATACTTTGTTATATAGCCCACAGCTTTAAGGCAGGGGCGAAGAAGTTCTGTTGGAATAAGGTGTATTTCATCAAAAACTATCACGCTGTCACGGAGATTGTGGAGCTTTCGCAGTGCTGAACCTTTATAATGGTATATGGATTGGAAAAATTGCACGCTTGTGGTGATTATAAGTGGTGCGTCCCAATTTTCGCAGGTCCTTTTGAGCTTCTCTGCGGTTTTCTTTTCTTCCTCTGTGGTTCCGTCATAGGAATAGTTTGAATGATGCTGTAGGACAGGGAGAACGTCGCGAAACATCTCCTCGAAATCTTTGGCTGTTTGTTCTATAATGCTTGTGTATGGGATAACGTATATGATATGCTTTTTGCCGCTTTCAACGGCTTTTTCAAGGGCTATTTTAAGACTGCAAAGGGTCTTGCCACTGCCTGTTGGCATATCAAGGACGGATATGTGGCTGTCTTTTGTACAATGGTCTATAGCTTGCTTTTGTATACTGCTTCGTGCCTGCTGTAATTTGGTTTCAGAACGCATATTTTTCATGCGCTCATTAAGAATGGAAAGTGCCTTTTCAAAATCGCCGTTCATGCCACGTTCAACATTTTTATTGCAAAATATTTCGGTATCGAGAAAATCTGCGTCTGTCAGGCAAGAGAACACGTACTTGGTGAAAAAGGCGTAACGCTCGATAAGCTCGGTGGGGTCTTTTGCAGAACGCAGTTCATTTAATGGCGGTGTTATTTCTTCCTGAGTTAGGGTGGCAAATTCTATTTCAGTGGCGTATGCGCTGTAGTCACTATCGCCTGTATATTCGTCTGCTCTTTTTAGTGTACCGTTTAGGGTCGGGCTGTCAGAGTTGTCTGCGCCTGTGCCGCCGTCCATAAGTCCTGTGTGGTGTCCTGCGATGCAATACTCCATAAGGGGTGCGAAACAATCGTTTTTATCTTCAAGATTTTTATACTCTATCGCTCCGCAGGCAGCATGGCTGAATTTTACTTTGTCATCATCAAGCCGTTTCTGAAAGTTAAGAGCATACTTACCTATATCGTGATACAGGCTCGCTTTTTTCGCAAGGGTTTTCAAAAGATCTACTGAAAAGCCCTCCGCCAATTTGCTTACGCCTATAAGGTGGGCTTTTACAGTTTGCCTTTCGCCGTCCTCACGGGTGTGTGCGTAATATTCCATGGTCATTTCTCCTTTTTTAGATAGACAAATTTATCTGTGTATTTATTATAACATACAATTTAATACTTGTGGGGAAAATTTTTGTACACATAAACAAATATTTGTACAAATTGTTATATTTTTATTATACTACATTATAATATACAGGTCAACATAAAGCATTCGACATTTTGAAAATTTGACTTGATTATTAGTGAAAAATGTGTTAAAATCAAACTATAAGTAAATTTGTATTTTTTTAAGATGTTATGAGAGGAATTTATATGAAGTACAGACTTTTATACAATAAGATCACGGTGGTGGCTCTTTCGGCAGTGCTGTCGCTGAGTGCGGTATCATGCGGTAAGCTTGACACAAGCAAGCTTGACGGAAACGCTTTGACAGTCATCGAAACCGAAAGCAAAGCGGAGGTCAAAAAAACTGAGGACAGCTCCAGCAAAAAGGTCGCTGAGGTCAAGGAAGAAGAAAAGGAACAGCCTAGCTACACCTGCTCGCTGGTTTGCGTGGGCGACAATCTGATACACGACAACATTTATAATGAGGCGCTGAAGCTTGGCGGCGGTGACAAATATGATTTCACGCAGGCTTATGAACACGTTACAAAGTACATAGAAGGCACTGATGTGGCTATAATCAATCAGGAAACGCTTGTTACAGACAGCGTTGAGCCACAAAGCTATCCTATGTTCGCAACGCCAACTGCTGTGGGCGACAAGATAGTTGACATGGGCTTCAATGTGGTTTCTATGTCAAACAATCACGTTCTCGACCAGGGTGAAGAGGGGCTTATAAGCTCTCTTGATTACTGGGACACAAAGGGCATTGTGCATTACGGTGCTTATCGTTCGCAGGAGGACGCTGACACTATCAAGACCATGGAAGTCAACGGCATAAAATTTGCTTTTCTGGGATACATGGAGCACACAAATGGTAATTATCTCAGCGGTGAGGGTGCTCAGGTGATATATCTTGATGAAGAGGACAAGATAAAGGCTCAGATAGAAGAGGCTGACAAAATGGCGGACGTTGTTGTGGTTTCATGTCATTACGGCACAGAGATACAGAACGAGCTTAACGAACAGCAGATGGAGATAACGCCTAAGCTTGTGGAGTGGGGTGCTGACCTGATAATAGGCACGCAGGCGCACACTATCAGCACTTGCGGATATCTTGACAAGCCTGAGGGCGGACAGGCGTTCGTTTACTACGGTTTGGGCAACTTTATTTCCACTATGTATGACACAAAGTCGCTTGTGGGACTTATTGGCAAGCTCAATGTTGTTAAAGACCCTGACACCAATGAGGTGACATTCGAGAACATTAAGGCGATACCGATAATATCGCACTTTGAGGGTGATTCATACTATGGCGATTGGTACAACTGCACTGTTTATCCTTATGCGGAATACACTGACGAGCTGTTTGCCAAGAATTATGTTGAGGGCTTCACTCGTGAGAGCGTTGAGCAATGCTTGTCTTACATACCTGATGAATTTCTTAGTATTGAGTAGCCGGGGCAATATGTAGGGGACGGCGCCCTCGACATCCCGTTTGCAAAGTTGATAAAGAATATGATATTTCTGCGGACGACTTTTATGCCGTCCGCTTTTTTTGGGGCATTGTGTAAAGGTTTACATATATCTTAATAAATTTATATAATGTAAATATCAATTCATGAAATGTTTACATTAAAATATGCTCAATCCATTAAAATACTCGCACAAATCACTTTTTTACTATTGCAATTTAGGCAAATATGCTATAAAATATACATATAGGGGGAGGAACGGACTTCCCGATAAAATTTTCATTTTTTTATATTCTGAAAACTATTTTAAATTTACAGGAGGGTTTATTACATGAAATTTGCTGACGGTTTCTGGCTCAACCAGAGAGGCTACGAAGTAAACTATGCAAATCAGGCTTTCGAGATCGAAGAGATCGAAAACGGATTCCTCGTTGTGGCAACACCTTTTGTTGTATACAACAGAGCTATGATGCTCGGAAGTGCAAACCTTGAGATCGCTTACACTTCGACTCAGGAGAACTGCGTAAAGGTAAGCATCACACACCACAAGGGTCATGTTGACAATGGTCCGCACTTTGTTCTCGAGGACAAGGGCTTCAAGCCACAGGTAACTGTTACAGACAAGGAAGCCGTACTTGTTACAGGCGACACAAAGCTCGTTGTTTCTAAGGAAAACTGGAGCTTCACATACTATTATAAGGATAAGAAACTCACAAGTGGTGGCTGGAGATCGACAGGCGTTATTTTCGAGAGTGCTTACAAGCAGCAGGCAAGACTTCAGACACAGCTCGACGACACATTCTGGAGCTACCCTGCCGATCCTACAAGAACATACATCAGAGAGCAGTTTGACACTTCTGTTGGCGAATATTTCTACGGCTTCGGCGAAAAGTTCACAACATTCACAAAGAACGGTCAGAACGTTGAGATTTGGAACGCTGATGGAGGCACTTGCTCAGATCAGTCTTACAAGTCTATCCCATTCTATCTTTCTTCAAAGGGCTACGGCGTATTCGTAAACAGCACTGACAAGGTTTCATATGAGGTTTGCTCTGACACTGTTTCCAAGGTATCCATGACAGTTCCTGGTGAGAGCCTTGAATACTATGTATTTGGCGGTGCTAACCTCACTGACGTACTCAAGGGCTACACTGACCTTACAGGCAAGCCTTCACTGCCGCCTGCATTCTCATTTGGTCTGTGGCTCACAACTTCATTTACAACAACATATGATGAGGAAACTATCACATCATTTATCGATGGCATGGCTGAGAGAGATATTCCTCTTCAGGTATTCCACTTTGACTGCTTCTGGATGAAGGGCTTTGAGTGGTGTAACTTTGAGTGGGACAAGTCACAGTTCCCTGACCCACCTGCAATGCTCAAGAGACTTCACGAGAACAAGGGTCTGAAAACTTGCGTATGGATCAACCCATATGTTGGTCAGCGTTCAAAGCTCTTTGACGAGGGTATGAAGAACGGCTACTTCATCAAGAAAACTGACGGCTCTGTATTCCAGTGCGACGAGTGGCAGCCTGGTATGGCTATTGTTGACTTCACTAATCCTGAGGCTTGCAAGTGGTATGCAGGATATCTGAGAAAGCTCTGCGAAATGGGTGTTGACACATTCAAGACAGACTTTGGTGAGAGAATACCTACAAGAGATGTTGTTTACTATGACGGCTCTGACCCTATCAAGATGCACAACTTCTACACATATCTTTATAATGAGTGCGTATTCAACGTACTGAAAGAATATTTTGGAGAGAACAAGGCTTGCTTGTTTGCACGTTCTGCTACAGCAGGCGGTCAGAAGTTCCCTGTTCACTGGGGTGGAGATTGCTCAGGCAACTACAACTCAATGGCTGAGGTTGTAAGAGGCTGTCTGTCACTTTGTATCTCAGGCTTCGGCTACACTTCACATGACATGGCAGGCTTTGAAGCTACTGCTACACCTGACATTTACAAGAGATGGGCTGCGTTCGGTATGTTCTCATCACATTCAAGACTGCATGGTAACCAGTCATACAGAGTGCCATGGCTTTTTGACGAGGAGTCCTGCGACGTTCTGCGCTTCTTCACAAAGCTCAAGGGCAAGCTCATGCCTTATCTGTGGGCTCAGGCTATCAAGACACACGAGGTCGGCGTACCTGTAATGAGAGCAATGGTCATCGACTTTGCTGACGACCCAACTTGCCTGACGCTTGACAGACAGTATATGTTCGGCGACAACATTCTTGTTGCTCCTATCCTTAATGACGAGGGTATCGCTGAATACTATGTTCCAGAGGGCAAGTGGACAGATATTATCACCGGCAAGGTTCTTGAGGGCGGCAAGTGGTATAAGCACAAATGCTCATACTTTGAGATACCTGCTCTTGCTAAGCCAAACAGCATTATTGCATACGGCAACTTTGAAAGACAGATAGAGTATGATTATCTTGAGGGCACAACATTCACTATCTACGAGCTTGAAGACGGCAAGAGTGCAGTTTGCCCTATTTATGACACTGAGGCAAACAAGGTATTCGAGCTGACAGCTACAAGACACGGCAACAAGATCGAGTGCGAATACACAGACACAAAGGCAAGCTTCAAGATCGCTGTGGCTAACACAGACAAGACTGTTGAAATTGCTCCTAACTTCAGCGGCAAGGTAATTATTGAACTTTGATGACTAAATAAAACTATCGCTCCGAGAGATCGGGGCGATTTTTTTGCGTTCACACATAAAATCGGGGCAAATGAGGGTAAAAATTCTGTATATTTGCTCTTGAAGAAAATATGAGATCGGGGTATAATATAGATAGTACGATTTGAGGAGTAATTTTATGAAATCAAGAATACGAAGTGCTATACCGAAAAAAATAATCGGCATAAATATCAGTTCGAAAAAGCGTGATATCATTGAAGATATTGCTAAAAGCGAAAATGCGGAGACTGTTTTCTTTGACAATGAGATAATGGGACAGCAGGTGGGATATCTTTGCGGTTTCAAGGGCTTTGTCAGGTCTGAAAAAGAGGGCGAGGACATCACGGACGAGTGCCTTATTTTTTCGGGCATTGACGGCAGGAGCCTTGATCCTATACTGAAAAAGCTTAGGGAAAAAGAAGCTACGGTGAAGTTGAAAGCAATGGTCACAATGCATAATCAAAAGTGGAAGGTGGGCGAGCTTATAAAAGAGCTGAGGCGTGAACACATTTACATGAACGGAGGTGACAGAGATGAAAAGTAAATACAAGGCTATTATTTACATTATTCTGTCGGCTTTTTCGTTTGCATTCATGTTCGCATTTGTGCGGCTTTCGGGAGACTTACCGACGGTGCAAAAGACCTTTTTCAGAAATTTTGTGGCGTTGTTTTTCGCTATTGGAGTGCTAAAGAAAAATCACATACGCTTTCACATTGAGGGCAAAAAGAACAATGCGGTCATTTTTGTGAGGGCTCTTGCTGGCACGCTAGGAATGCTTGGAAACTTTTATGCCATAGATCATCTTGTGCTGTCTGACGCTTCCATGCTAAACAAAATGTCACCGTTTTTCGTTATCATTTTCTCTTTTATTTTTCTTAAAGAGCGGCTGACTTTCTTTCAGGGCTTCACTGTAATTTGTGCATTTATAGGAAGCTTGTTTATCATCAAGCCGAGTTTTCAGAATGTGGACTTCTTCCCTGCCCTTATCGGTTTTCTAGGAGGAATGGGAGCGGGACTTGCTTACGCTTGCGTAAGATACTTAGGACAGCATGGAGTAAACGGTGCGGTGATAGTTGCATACTTCTCGGGATTTTCCTGCTTGTTCACCCTGCCATTTCTAATATTAGATTTCCACCCTATGACGATTTTCCAAATACTTTGTTTATTGGGTGCTGGCGCAGGTGCGGCAGGCGGACAGTTCGCTATAACTGCGGCTTACACTCACGCTCCTGCAAGGGAGATATCGGTTTATGATTACTCGCAGTTGATTTTTACCACAATTTTGGGATATTTCCTTTTTGGAGATATTCCTGATGGCTGGAGCTTTCTTGGATATTTCATTATCATTGCAATGGCTGTGCTTGTTTTTCTTTACAACAACGTATGGCACAAGGACAGTGAGGTCAAGGGCTGAAAAAACATACAAAAAGAGCGTTTTTACCGAGAAAGTAAAAACGCTCTTTATTATTAATATTGTAGTTTAAGCTCCGCCTGCGATAAATCTCTTGAGATCCTGTGGGTTTACGCACTTTTCAAGCGCAACGTCCATGGAGATCGTTCTCGAACGAACGAGCTTTGCAAGCTCCTGATCCATGGTCTGCATTCCTGTTGCTTTACCTGTCTGCATAGCTGAACCGATAAGATGCACCTTATCGTCACGGATCATAGCTTTGATAGAGTCTGTTGCGTTAAGAATCTCACAGCAAGCTACACGGCTTGTGCCGTCGAATGTACGACAAAGTGTCTGAGTACAGATACCTACAAGAACGGAAGCAAGCTGAGTTCTGATCTGATGCTGCTGGTGAGCAGGGAAAACGTCGATGATACGGTCGATAGTTGACGGTGCGGACGTTGTATGAAGTGTACTCATAACAAGATGTCCTGTTTCAGCGGCGGTAACAGCAGCTTCGATAGTCTCGAAGTCACGCATTTCTCCTACGAGGATAATGTCCGGGTCCTCACGGAGAGCAGCACGGAGAGCAAGTGAGAAGCTCGGTACGTCAGGTCCGATCTCTCTCTGGTTTACCATACATCTCTTATGAGCGTGCATATACTCGATAGGGTCCTCAATAGTGATGATATGAGCTGATTTATGGATATTTACATGGTCGATCATTGCGGCAAGAGTTGTTGACTTACCTGAACCGGTAGGGCCTGTTACAAGCACAAGCCCACGAGGTCTCATTGAGAACTCTGCAAGGATAGGTGGCAGGTCAAGGTCTGTGAGGGTTGGGATATCGTTTCTCAAAAGACGGAGAGCGATGGCCGTGTTTCCTCTCTGACGATACACGTTTACACGGTGACGGAAACCTCTTGAAGATACATATGTAAAGTCGGTATCAATATGGTCTTTGATAGACTGACGCTGCTTATCTGTACACATATCCTCGCATATTTTGAGAATTTCGATCTCGGTCATATCAGGATATGAGGAAAGCTTTCTCAGGTTACCGCCCTGTCTAACTATCGGCGGAATACCTACGGTGAAGTGCAGGTCGGAACAGCCAAGGGCTCTTGCTTCATCAAGAATTTTGTTAATGTCGATTGCCATTAGAATTTACCTCCATATATTTCTTTTTTATACAGCATATGTTACACGGATAAGTTCGTCCATTGAGGTCTTGCCTTGCTGAACAAGCTCTGAAACGTTGTCACGAAGCAGGTGACAGCCCTCTTTCTTTGCAAGCTCCTGAATTTCGTCAGCTTTTGCTCCCCTTGTGATAAGAGCCTGCATAGACGGTGTTGCGAGAAGGATCTCATGGATAGCGGTTCTTCCCTTATATCCTGTGTTATTGCACTTTGGACAGCCACATGGGTCGTACACCTGTACTGAATGGTCAAGACCCATAAGCTCATTTTCTTCCTCAGTTGACATTCTAGGCTTTTTGCACTCAGGGCAAAGCACCTTTGTAAGACGCTGAGCAACGATACCGATAAGTGAGGTTGCGACCATGTATGCCTCAACGCCCATATCCACAAGTCTTGTTACAGTAGAAGCGGCGTCATTGGTATGAAGTGTTGACAGAACAAGGTGTCCTGTAATAGCGGCACGGATAGCAATCTCAGCAGTTTCGGTATCACGCATTTCTCCGACCATTATGATGTCAGGGTCCTGACGGAGGATAGAACGAAGGGCTGCACCGAATGTCATGCCTGCCTTTTCGTTTATCTGGCACTGGTTTACGCCATCGATCTTTTTCTCGACTGGGTCTTCGACGGTAATAACATTGTTATTAGGCTTTGAGATCTCACCAAGTGCGGCATAAAGTGTGGTAGATTTACCTGAACCTGTAGGACCTGTTACAAGGACAACTCCTTGCGGCACTTTCAGGCACGCCTCAAATCTCTTATAGTTATAATCTGTCATACCCAGGTCGGTTATTTTTCTCAGTGACATATCGCCTGTTGCGAGGATACGGAGAACGACTTTCTCACCGTATACCATTGGAAGGTTAGATACACGGAGGTCGAGAGTTGTGCCGTCAACGACCTGTGACATACGGCCGTCCTGCGGGATACGCTTTTCGGCGATATTCATACCGCTCAAGATCTTGAAACGGGTAACAAGCGAAGTATGGAGTGCGGCGGAAAGAGTCATAAGTTCGATAAGGTCGCCGTTTACACGGATACGGATAACGGTTTTATCCTTGAAAGGCTCGATATGTATATCCGTTGCGTCCTGACGCTGGGCGTTCTCGACGATAGCGGTAGCAAGTTTAACAATAGGAGCGTTCTCAATTCTCTCCTCGGAGATATCCTTGAGCTCTTCAAGGTTAAGCTCTTCCTCTTTTTGCTTTGTAGCTTCGTCAACAACGGAGTTAACCTGACCTTCTGAGTACATCTTACCGATTGCACGGTTGATAGATGACTTTGTGGCAAGGACAGGTGTTATGCTGCAGCCTGTGATAACACGGAGATCCTCGAAAATATAGAAGTTGATAGGGTCATTAGTTGCAACGGTCATACGCTTGCCTATTTTGCTGACTGCGATGACGTTATACTTTCTTGCAGTTGCCTCCGGTATCTTCTTGACGATATCAGGCATAAGCTCAGTATTATCAAGGTCGATATAAGACACATTAAGTCGCTCGGCAAGGACCTGACAGAACTGAACATCGGTAACGAGCTTCATGTCAATAATGACATCACCAAAAAGTCTTCCCTTTTGCTCCTTCTGTTTGGCAAGGACTTCCTGAAGCTGTTCTTCAGTTATAAGACCTTTCTGTACCAGATACTGACCGATAGGGCCGTTTCTCATATATATTACTCCAATCCTCCGCATTGATTTAGGGATCCGACGCTGCGGAAACGTCTGCTGCGGTGCAAAAACCGCAAAAAAATCATATTATCTATTGTAATCTTCATGAAAGTATGATAAAATTAATATATTAACTAATGAATCCAAAGGAGGATCACTGTGGATAATTTAACCTTATCATACATAATCATTTATGTATTTGTGTTCATTTTCGGAGCGTGCATAGGCAGTTTTCTTAACGTCTGCATATACCGATTGCCGAAAAATGAAAGTCTTATCAAGCGAAATTCTCACTGTATGACCTGCGGTGAGCCAATCAAACGGCGTGACCTGATACCGATAGTAAGCTGGTGCATACTTCGTGGAAAGTGTCGAAGCTGCGGTGCAAAGATATCGGCAAGATACACTATAGTTGAAACGCTGAACGCACTGCTCTACTTATGGGTATTCTACCATTTTAATGGAATTTTCAATCCGCTTCGTGCAGCACTTGTCTGTCTGTTATTCTCTGCTCTTATCGTTGTATTCTTCATGGACTGGGACACTCAGCTTATCAACACATATGTTGTGATATTCATAGGTTTGCTTGGTGTTGCGGAATACATCTTCTGCAAAGATCAGACGGGACTTACGCTTAAGTCACACTTGATCGGATTTTTCATTGTGAGCGTGCCTTTGCTTATTATTTGTCTTATCACACATGAGAAAGCAATGGGCATGGGAGATGTATATCTCATGGCAGCAGCAGGGTTGTTTCTCGGAATGCAGGGTGCTTTGGTAGCGCTTCTTATCGGACTGATAACAGGCTCGATCGGTGGACTTATCCAGAAGCACCGCAGCGGTGATTCAGTATTTGCATTTGGTCCATATCTCTCCATAGGGATTGCTGTTGCAGCTTTGTACTCAGAGCAGATCGGCTCATGGTACATGGACTTTACTGGTCTTAACGAGATGATGAACGAAGCAATGCTGATAATAAGATAATTGCACAAATTCCGCAGTTTGATACTGCGGAATTTTTTTGCTCAAAAAATCCTCTTAATAGAAGTTTTCTGTTAAGGGGATTTTTTCAGCAATCAGACCCGTGGTGGGGTCTGATCGTGAAAGACTATAAACTACATCTTTACATAATATGTTTTTCCAAGATCACTGGTTGTAAGAGTAACATTAGTAAAGGCATTATCAATATTTTGCCACTCTTTTTCCCAAAGATTTACACGGCAAGGAACGTTATAAGGAATTGTTGCAGTTATAACATAACGAACTTCTCTGCCCTTATACTTAGAAATATCAATATTAGAATTACCAGTAAAGTTGTCTACAATGACTTCATTATCCGTTTCGTTGACTATCTTAGCATTCATATTACAAAAGTATCCATACATATAGGAATAATTATTACCTGCACTACAATCAATTATAATGGTAACTCTATCCGACTGACTTGTAGGCAAAGATGGCTTTTCAACAAATACAGCTTCAAACACTGTATCTCTAGTAATTGTAACACTGGTTATCTCGTCTGATGTACCTTCAACGACCCACTTAGAAAAAACCTTATTAGCGTCTGACGAAACAGGGGTAGCTCCTGGATAATTTGCATACTGTCCATCAGAAACATAAATAGTTGAAGCATTTATTAAAGAACCGTTTAATTTAAACTCAACCTTATGCTTGTTCTGTACAACTGGAACGAAAACAACTGAGCTATCTGTAATAGAAACATCAGTAAGACCCTTTGAGTTATCTGATTTGTATACCCACTTAACAAAATCCTGTTTTATAGTATCCATGTCAGTTGGAATTCCCGGGTCATTTGCAAAGTCGCCATCATAGACTTTTGTTGTTGTAAATGTAGAACCGTTGATATTCTCAAACGTTACATTAAATTGGGCTTTCGGTGCAACAGGCGGATAAACACAGGAGAATACCATATCCTTATTTATTGTTACGCCTGTTGTAAAATCAGCAACGTTATTCTTGCTGTCTACCCAATAAGGCGTGCCATAACCTGTTCTTGATGACATAGAAGGTGGAGCTTTATAAACTGTACCCGCCTTGACAGACTTAGTATCTATCTGTTTACCACGAAGCGTTGGTTCAGGGTCGCTTGCAGAGTAGATAAACTTTACACTGTATGTTTTTGAACTTGAAACTGTTGTCTTATCGTAGAAAATATAAGTATATGTGTTTGAAGCGTCAAGGCTGTAATACTTTTCCTGCTGAGCTGTGCAACCTGCAGGAGCAGTAGTTGCCTGAGGATATGTGACATAATCAGGAGCTACAGAGAAATCTTTATAGTCATTAACATTGTATGAATCGCCTTCATCTATGTTAATATTTGTGAGATTTACTGCTGCGTCCTTTTTATACTTTGTTTTCGTAAAAGTATAGCTTCCGTTCTCATATGTTGGCTGATAGGCTGTAAGAGAAACGTCGAGAGTATACATTTCCTCAATTTTGCTGATACTTGCACCGATATCAAACTTATAATTGTCGTAAAAATCAACGCCTCTTGCAACAGCAGAATTATTAAAGTTTAAGCCCTCTGTATTTACCTTACCTACATTGAGGATACAGCCTTTTGCACCCATTCTCTTTGCGGCTGTATCCGTGTCATTGCCTGAATAGTTTTTCAGACTATAGCCACGAAGATTATTATTGTCAATAACGATACAATTTGAATAGGTCACACCGCTTGCACCGATAGTACCAGAGGTTGAAACATCAGGCACACCAATATAATCTTTAAGCACAAGAACATTGGTCGAATATCTAAGCTCATCATCAAGATAGTCTATAAGACCTGAACCTATGATATTGCTTTCCATTGTTGCATCAGCGTCATGATAAACGTTATTTGCAGGTTTGATCATATTAAGGATAGCTCCGAGGATCACGCCGAAAATCGTTACCACAACGATAAGCTCAACAAGGGTAAAACCCTTGCGGTTTTTATTCATTTTCAAGATCCTCCCTCCTTATGGTGTTGATTGTGCATCGTCATATTCAGCCTGGTTTTTGTAATCAGAACCACCCATATAATGGATAACTACATAACCTGTAGCTTTACCTGACGCATCTTTTTCAAGATAATGGTCAAAGGTCGCATCTGTGATCTTAAATGCAGCTGCATCGGCTGTTGGAGCGCTGCTGTAAAGATCAGATGACTGTGAGAAGCCGAAATAATCGCTTCCTGTTACGCCTGAAAGCACAACGCCAAACTGCTGATTTCCACCGTCACCGATAGGGATAAGAAGTGAATTTCCTGATGAGTTATTATTTACATCAAAGAACTTTCCGCCTGTAAGCTCAGGCGTAAGAGCATAGAAATCCATATCTGCCCCTGAATTGTTATAAAACTTTACCCAGTAAACGCTCTTTTCAGGATTAGGCGTAATGTTTATGTCCTTACCCTGAAGAAATTTGAGCTGATAGCCTGCGTCTTCATCAATATTATTAAGCTTTGCTTTAAAGCCATAGGCTGTAGTATTGAACTTTATGCCGCTTCCAAAGTCTGCCTCAAGGGCAAACTCATTTGTAGTTTTGCCGCTTGAAGAGAACTTGTTTACCTTCAACTCGTTCATATTGACGGTCTTGTTATCATTATACTGCTCGGCATTTACTGCCTGAGTATACATTTCATTGTTACGGTAGTAGTTTTCAAGATTCTGTCTTTTTGCCGCTACAGCAACTGTAACAAGCATAGCTGACATACCTGACAAAAGTGCCATTGCTATGATGACCTCTACAAGAGTCATACCCTTTTTATTTTTGCTGTTCTTTTTCATGAGTATACTCCTTTCAATTAATAGTGATCATATCTGTCAAGAGTATATCCGAATGCTGAATCGTCCTTACCGCCCTTCGCATTCTGCATTACAGAAGTAGTTGAAGGCTTAGTGTATACATAGAACGCTGTATTGGCGTTACCAAAGCTGTTTGCGATAACTACACCAACTGCACAGCACTGAACGGTCATTTTTCCGCCTGCTGAGTCTGTAACATTAAGTCCACTAAGACCACTTGTTGCTATATTAACCATTGCTTCTGGTGAGTAGAATGAACCCTGGAAGAAACTGTTGTTTGTGGCGCTAAGCGTTGTGTTCTCAGCAAATAAGAAAATGATACTGCTGTTTGATGGTCTGTAAGAGTCTGCAACGTCCACTGATGTTGGATTAAGGACGAAGCTGCTCTGTGGAGCACCAGGATTACCCTTAGTATTATTAAGTGTATCAGCGTCATACATACGAACATAAGTGTCATAATCAAATATTTTCAAGCCACTAAAGCTATAGTTACATGTGCTTGAACCCGAATGTTTGGACTTACCTGTTACTGAATCGATACCATTAAGTGTAATAGCACTGCCTGAGTCTGAAACAAAATAGCAGTTGTATTTTCTGTCACCTGTAGTTGTATCAATTATAGTTGAACGATTTCTGACAACTATAGTTGGAGACCAGCTTGAATCAAGACTAAGACCATTTTGAAGTCTTATAACAATATCTCCTGAAGTATCAGAAACATCAACAAGGATCCTTGAACCATTGCCAAAATCATTGAACGAAAGATCAGATGCCCATGTACAGCTTGATGTTATTCTCAATTTGTAGCGGCTTGTAACTGAAGTCTTAGCTCCTGTTCCTGTAAGGTCTATTAGCTCAGTAAGCGTGTAGTCAACATTATTCCAATAGCTTGGATCGCTTGCAAAGGTATTGAAAGTTTTAGTGTTTTTGCCATTATAGAAAGCCTGATATTGTTCAGAGATCGTTGTCACATTAGTATCATTGCTCATGAAGAAATCTTCCGGATAATATACATAGGCATCAGCAGATACAGGTATCTGTGGCTTTGCGTCACGACCTGCTTTGCTAAGAACAGCTCCTTCATGAATATTTGAAGCCTGGCAGACAATCTTATCTTTACCCGTGATAGTGCCGGTAACATAAACAGAGCCTGTTACCTTAAGTGACTTTGTGACATTAAGATCACCCTCGACATAGAGAGAGCCATTGATCGTCTGACCAGCTGCACCAAATGTTGCATCGCCATTATAAGCACCTGCGCCCTTATAAACGTAGAAGTTACCATACTGTGTATAGTCATTTCCGCCAATGTTAGCTTCACAACAGAACAAATCGACATCAAAACCTGAAGAACCAACGTCCATATGGTTTGAAGTAGAGAGCTTCTGACCGATATTAACATAGTTATATCCGTCTGCTCTTGCCATTGTGGAGTTAATGTGGAATTCATTTGAAACATCAAGGTTTTCAGAAATTGTAACAGTTGAACCCTGCTTTTCATCTACTAGACTAGGCTTGAGCATGATAAGAGGCTGAGTTGAAACCTCCAAAGAACCATACATAAGATAAGAACCATAGATACTGGTATTGTTTGTAAATCTATAGACCTTACCAGTGGTATTATTGATACCAGCCATATCACCGATAACGTTAAGGTTATCGTAACCTGCGCCACCGTTACCAACAAGCTCGATAGTATTTGTATACTCGGCAGGCTTTGTAACTGACTGCGTGGAAATATGAGCTGCTACCTTTTCAGTTTTTCCCAGATAAGTAGTTTCACAGGTAACAACGATATTTGCAACACTTGTACCCTCCTGTGCTACAGTTATCTTTGTGGTACCGATATTATCGCTTTTACCATTTGATCCATTATAGCTGACATTAGTAGTTGTACCCTTTCCGCTATTAGCACTTGCTAGCTTTTTAAGGTTATCTATGGCCTTTTTCTGCTGAGCCTTTGCAGTAGGATCATTAGTTGGAGCAGTATCAGTCTGTATCTGATTAATAAAGCTTTCAAGAGTAGATGAAGCTGTCAGATAAGCCTGTTTGCTCTTATAGTTATCATTTGTTTTTGTCCTATTTACCGAAACAAAAGAAACAGTTGCAGTCAAAAGTATTGACAGCATGAGCATGACAGCAACCGCTGTGAAAAGCACGACTCCGGGTTTGTTTCTTTGTTTCCTCTTCGGAGTATTCTTCATATTAACCACCTTTCTTAGTTTTATTATCACTTATGCTATACTTTTTTTCATTTTACACAGGTTGATTACTTATATAAAATTTTTAATCATTATATAGCACTAATTGGCAGGATAAGAAATATTCCTTATCCTACCAAATAGTTTTCTCTTAGCTGGCAGAAGGATCAGCAAGCTTCTTCAGAACGTACATATTCAGTGTCATAGAGCCTGAGATCTCGCTCTCGTTGACATTTTCTATGTTTACATTCTCGATCACCATGCTCTTTTCGTTGTTTGTCGTCAGGTTGTCAGCAAAATTCTTGAAACCTGAAAGCGAGCTTTTGAACTGAATGTTAAGGCTATAGTAACCTATTGTCTGTGCAGCTGTTTCATTGGTATCAGCTGCATTTGCATCTGTGTTTGCGTCTGCAGCTGATGAATCAGTTGTGCTTGCATTATTGTATTCATCTACCTTAGTGTCAAAATCAGTAGCTGTTGCTGTTGACTCATAAGCAAAAGGCGAAAGAACTGTGCTGCCGTATGATGAAATAGTCATATTGGAGTTTTTGATCTTTACATCATCAACATTAAAAAGCTCACGAACCTTATCAGTAGCCTTGTATGCTACCTGATAATCATAGAAGTTAGCTGCGACCTGTGAGGTGCTTGTATAAAGTGTCTGAATCTCAGCGGCAAGGTTCTTATCCTTGTCTACCTGATCTTCAAGCTCGCTGAGCTGTACCTTTGCTGATTCCAGATCACTGCTTGCCTGACTACACTCATCAATGGCAGGCTTAATAAAGAGCATAAAACCTGCAACAATTATAAGCAGTACGAATACTACTATCAAAATCATTTTATCACGATAATTCAACTTCATAATTATTCACCCTCGCCCTCTTCTTTAAGATAAAGTGTCAGCGAATCAAGCGTTACGCCTGAGCTGCCGTCTTCACCGATCGAATATCCGTTGTATCCTACATCTTCCTGGAAGAGTCCTGTACCTACAAGGGCATCGATTGCTGTTTTTACATCTGACTGATCATCAAGCTCAACCTTAGTAAGTGTTACTGTACCAGCTTCAAGGTTATATGTAAAGCCTTCATACTTGAAAGAACCAAGAGCTTCCTTGATGTCGTCAAACATCTCACTTGACACGACTGGAAGTGTTTCAAGAGCTGCATTTGCTGATGTAACATAGTTTGAATAATCCTGCATGATCTTCATCTTATTGTGAAGTATCTGGTTCTGGGCGATCTTCTCATTGCAAACAGCTATCTTATCATTAGTCTTGTCTATATCTTTCTCGATAGAACTCTTCCTGAGATTAATAACAAGTGTTGCACCTGCGATAAGCACTGCGGCTGCCGCAGCGAAGATACCGCCTGTCATGAGCAGCGAACCCATTCCGCTGTTGCCGCCCTTACCTGTGGACTGATCGACTTCGAGGAGGTTGATCTTCTCTGTTGCCTTGTTTCTCTTATAGAGAGCACCGATAGCATTAGCGAATACTGTAAACTCGAAGTTCTCGAAACCTGTGATCTGAGCAGGCACACCGAGAACGGAAGCCTTTATATCAAGACCGTCAAGAGCGTCAACGAGTTTGATGTAGTCCTCGATAAAGCCATAGAGAATAACATTTTCAAGTCCTGAACCGCCTCTTGCCTTATTGAACTGCTCCATTCTGAAGATGTTCTCGTTAAGAGCTTCAGTGATATAATCGTCAGAATCATAATCTTCTTCTGAGATAGGAACGTATCTGGCGAATGCCATCTGTCCATTCTCAAAAAGTGTAAGACCAAGGAAGTTCTTATCGATCTGGCAAACCAACAGTGGCATTTTCTCCATGTTGGACTTGTCAGCAAGAACGATTCTTGCGATAGAGTTACATCCGATGTTAACAGATCTGAGGTTCATGCCCATAATGTTATAAAGCTTTCTGTAGCTTTCAACTATCGTACTAGGGCAAGCTGTTGCAAGTACCTTCACTGCACCAGGATTATCCTCACCTGCTTCACCTACTACTGTATATGAGATAGAATACTCATCTGTGATACCCATTTCCTGGCTCATATGGTTCTGTACCATAAGCAGGAACTCATTACCCTTTGCCTTTGGAACTACAAGCTCCTTGAATACGATGTTGCTCGATGAAAAAGTAACGATAGCGTCTTTATCCATCATATCCTCAGCCTTGAGCTGAGTGAGCAGTAACTCAGACAGACCTGAAAGGTTGATGACCTCACCATTAAGGATCATATCCTCAGGAACGTCTACCTGCAAAGATCTCTCGATCCTTATCTTGTTAGAGGAGTTATCACCTTTAACAATGTTGATTTGTCTATCAGAAATATCAAATGATAGCATTTATTCCTTCACCTCTTAAATTATTTTTCAAAACAAATATCTTCCCTCTCCGTTTTAAAGGAGAGGAGATATTTAAAATTAACGAACATAAAATGCAGACCCTTAGTTTTCCAGACCTGACAATGAACCGTAGAGCAGTGGGAAGATACCCGCAAGGCAAAGACCGATCGCAACACCCATGAATACGATGAGCAATGGTTCCATAAGTCCTACAAGTCTTGTAACGGCTGCGTCTGCTTCTTCCTCATAGTAGTCAGCAGTTTTCTCAAGGATCTCATCGAGAGCACCTGATTCCTCACCGACATAGATGATGGAAGTAAACATTCCTTCAAATATCTCTGTTTTTGCAAGTGATGCTGAAAGCGGTGCGCCCTGCTTAACTTCATCAACTACCTGAATGAACATCTTATCAACATAAGCATTTCCAAGTATTCTTGACGAACGTTCAAGACACTCTACCATTGGGATACCGCTTGAATAAAGTGATGAAAGAGTTCTTGCGAAACGACCCTCGTAGATCTTTACCATAAGCTTTCCGGCGGCAGGCATCTTTATCTTTATGTAGTCAAATTTAAGTCTGACTGACGGTACTTTCAAGGCGTATATCCAACCGAATATCAAAACAACGACCACGATAAGAATGATATACCATTTTGCCTTGAAAAAGTCACTGAATGAGAAGAGAGCCTTAGAAAGTGCAGGCATCTGATCCTCTGGCATAAGACCTGCAAATATAGGCATGATGAACGTAAACATACCGATTACCATGACGATACAAAGAACGCCAAGTATGATAGGATAAGTCATCGCACTCTTTACCTTATTGTTCAGCTTGTTTGAGTTTGCATAGTAATCGCTCAGACGCTGCATTGTCATATCGAGCGTACCTGAGGTCTCACCTGCGTCTACCATTGAGATGAAAAAGTCCGGAAAGCTTCCTCTTCTTGTATCGAGGGCCTCGGTAAAGCTCTGACCTTTCTGAACATCGTCATAAACGCTTCTCCAAACATCCTTTGCACCCTTATTCTCCTCTTCCTTATAGAGAATGTCGAGCGCTTTAACAATGGTAAGACCCGATGTCATCATTGCCGCAAGCTGACGGCAGCAGAAAGCAAGTTCCTTAGTATTGAACTTGTGCACAGATTGTTTGCCTGCACCGCCCAATGCTTCTGTATAACTTATACAGAAAAGACCTTGTTCGTGGATCTTGTCCAGTACTTCCTGTGCATCCTCAGCCTCATAGATACCCTTTATGGTTTTTCCCGAGGTATCCTTAGCAACATAGGAAAATTTCTTCATAATATGTAGATACACCTCCACTTATTTATACATTTTGTGCATTCATAACAAAAAACTTTAAAAATACACAAAACGCATTTTTATAATTATAACATTATTTTCATCTTTTCGCAAGTGATTGAGTGCTTTTTAAGCGTTAATTTATTTACAAAATAATCTTCACAAATTTATCGAATTTGTACAAATAGAATAATTAAACTAACATTTTAAATAGTATTTAACATTTAAAGCGAGTTCATACAGATTTCTGATAGTAAATACTCTTATTTATGTTCAAATAATACAATTTATACTTTATTATCTGTCTTGCCCGCACTAAAAGATTTCATACTTTTGAGAATGACAGGATGCTTATGAACATACACTTTATAGGCTATCAGATAGAAACAATAGGCCGCTGCAAGAAGAAGTCCTATGCCGAGGATCACGCTTACAAGGTAGTTCATGCCCACGCCTTCATTCAGCCATATACACGGATAATAAAGCACCTTATAGAAGATATCTCCCTTGCCCTCCTGACTGAATGAATCCCTGAATATTGCAGGAATAAAATACACTAGAAGCATAAGAAGATACACTATTGTAATATTGACCCAGCTCCAATTTTCATATGCGGCATGGCGTTTGCCGTCGTCATAAAAAAGTCTAAGGAAAAATATAAGCATGACCGCAAAGCCTATAAATGAGTCTACATTACTATTTGTCATAAAGCTTTTGAAAGCAGATGTGCTTGACGGAAAGACCGTAACCAGAGCCGGTATCAGCACAATGCCTGCAAAGGCTGAAAACAGTGTAAGAACGATCATTATCCCAATTCTCGACAGAATGTACTTTAAAAATTTTATTGCCTCCATAATTACCTCCGCTTTATTCTTTTACTTATAAAGTCTTTATGCTTTACATCTCATATTACACGATAAAGTTTTCAAACTTTACATCTTTCAATTATCTGACATAGTTTTATCAAAGAGTTTATCCACAAGCTCTCTTAGATACATATTTTCTGTACGCTCAAGTTTAGGGTCTGCGTTTCTGATAAGCTGTGCGGCTTCCTGTGCTTTTCTTAGTATATCCATATCCTGTGACATATCCGCTATCTTCAATGCAGGAAGGCCATGCTGTCTGCTTCCGAAAAAGTCACCGGGACCTCTGAGTTTAAGATCTTCCTCAGATATCTTAAAGCCGTCGTTAGTCTTGCCCAAAATTTTAAGCCTTTTCACGCTTTCCTCATTCACGTTGTCTGTAATGAGGATACAACTTGATTTATATTTACCTCTTCCCACACGACCACGAAGCTGGTGAAGCTGGGAAAGACCAAATCTGTCGGCATTTTCTATTACCATTATTGCCGCATTAGGCACGTCAACTCCTACCTCCACAACTGTTGTGGAAACGAGCAGGTCTATTTTATGCTCCTTGAAGTCGTTCATGACCTGTTCTTTCTGAGCACCGCTCATTCTGCCGTGAAGAAGTCCCACAGTGTAATCTTTAAACGTGCCCTGAGAAAGCTTTTTAGCATAGGTCTTAACGTCCTGCAAGTCCATATCACTTTCCTCTATCATTGGACAGACTATATAACCCTGTCTGCCCTCGTCAAGATATTTTTTCACATAGTTAAAAGCACGCTCGCGAAGCTTTCCTGTAACGGCATAAGTTTCAACGGGCTGTCTGCCCTTAGGAAGCTCTTTCAGTACAGAAATATCAAGGTCGCCGTATATCATAAGGGCAAGAGTTCTAGGGATAGGCGTGGCTGACATAACAAGCTTATGGGGATTTTCACCCTTTGAAGCAAGTGCCGCACGCTGTTCAACGCCAAAGCGGTGCTGCTCGTCTGTTATGACAAGGGCAAGCTTTTTGAACTTCGTTGTCTGCTGAACAAGAGCGTGTGTTCCCACTGCAACGGCGTATTCACCGTTTTCAAGCCCCTCTTTCACAAGCTTTTTCTGTTTTGCGGTCATAGAGCCTGTGAGCAGTGCCACCTTTACGCCTAGCGGTTCAAGGAAGCCTTTGAGTGTCTCGTAATGCTGCTCGGCAAGTATCTCAGTAGGCGCCATAAGTGCGCTCTGACAGCCATTTTCATATACAAAATATGCCGCTCCTGCCGCAACTGCGGTCTTACCCGAGCCAACATCGCCCTGAACGAGTCTGTTCATAGGCTGTTCTTTCTGCATATCTCTGACACAATCCTCTATGGCGGTTTGCTGGCTGTTTGTAAGGATAAAAGGCAGAGCGTTATAAAAACTGTCCATATCCTGCATTTTCAGCACAAAGCCGCTTTTTTCACGGCTTCGGCTTTTCATAAGCTGCATACCAAGCTGCAAAACAAGAAGCTCGTCAAAGACAAGGCGATTTTTCGCAAGCTCGCAGGTGTGCATATCTTTTGGAAAATGTATATTCTCCAAAGCATATTCAAGAGAACAGAAATTATACCTTTGCATTATGCTTTTTGGCAGCGGCTCATAGATATTCTTATTAAAAACATTCAGGGCGAGCCTTACTGTTTTTCTGAGCATTTGCTGACTAAGACCCTCTGTGAGGTGATAGACAGGCTGGACTTTATCTTCCGTATCGGCAGAAAGTATCACAGGAGAATTTATCTCTTTTCGCACAAGGTTTCCTGTTATCCTGCCGCAGAGGTAATACTCTTTATCCACTTCAAGCTGTTTATACATATACTCGCTGTTATAGATAACTATTACAAGGTCGGTGACGTCGTCGGTAAAAATGACTTTGTACACTGACAGACCCTTTCTGATACGGGCTTCAGGGAGCTTTTTAACTACTCTGCCCTTTACTATGCAAGGCTCGTTAATTGGTGCGTCGGCTATGGGGACAGGCGAGGTATAGTCAATATAACTTCTTGGATAATGACAAAGCAGGTCATATACTGTCTTTACGCCTAATTTCTCATAACATTCGGCACGCTTTTCCCCAACGCCTTTTAGATACTCTATTGGTTTCTCAAGATCTTTTAACAAACCCTCACCACCTGTCAGCATTTACTCCACTTAATACGATTATATCATACATCACATAAAAGGTCAATGACTTTTATTCAAATCATACATATTTACGCCATTTTCCCTGCACGTTTTGCATTTTTGCACAAAAAAAAGAACAGATGAAAAAAATCATCTGTCCTTGATAAAAACTATATGTTATTATATTTTCTCGCCAAACTCAGAATACTCGATAGAAGCTCTGATGAAATCTCTGAACAGAGGGTGCGCTCTGTTTGGTCTTGACTTGAACTCTGGGTGGAACTGAACACCAACGAACCATGGGTGTACATTCTTTGGAAGCTCTACTATCTCAACAAGCTTTTCGTCAGGTGAAAGGCCTGCAAGCATAAGACCCTTATCTTCAAGAAGCTTTCTGTATTCATTATTAAACTCCCAACGGTGACGATGACGCTCACGGATAAGATTCTGTGGTGCTGAATAGATCTCAGCACATCTTGAATTGTCTGCAAGCTTGCATGGATAAAGGCCAAGTCGCATCGTGCCGCCCTTTTCTGTGATATCCTTCTGTGAATCCATGATATCTATAACAGGATATGGAGTGTCACCAAACTCGGAAGAATTTGCCCCTTCCAGTCCTGCAACGTGTCTTGCGAACTCCACAACAGACATCTGCATACCGAGGCAGATACCGAACATTGGTATCTTATGTTCTCTTGCATATTTGATAGCTTCGATCATGCCCTCGATTCCTCTGTCACCAAAGCCGCCCGGTACGATTATGCCGTCGCAGCCGTGGAGCATTTCAGCTACAGTGTTCTCATTGAGATTTTCAGACTGTATCCACTTGATATCAACTTCTGCGCTGTTCTCAAAACCGCCGTGGCGGAGAGCTTCTGCTACGGAAAGATAAGCGTCCTCAAGCTCAACATACTTGCCAACAAGACCGATAGTTACTTTCTTGTTACAGCTACGAACTCTGCCTATCATTTCCTGCCACTCTTTAAGGTCTGGCTGTCTGCACTCAAGCTTAAGATGATGACAAACAACATCTGCAAGGCCCTCTTTTTCAAGCCAGAGAGGCACTTCATAAAGTGATGGTGCTGTAAGATTCTGTATAACGTCCTCTGCTCTTACGTTGCAGAAAAGACCTATCTTCTGCTTCATATCCTCTGGTATCTCCATTTCAGAACGAAGAACAAGGATATTAGGCTGGATACCAATAGAAAGCAGTTCCTTTACGGAATGCTGTGTAGGCTTTGATTTAAGCTCCTTTGAGCCTGAGATATAAGGCAGCAGGCACACATGTATAAATACAGAATTTTCTCTTCCAAGCTCGATAGAAGCCTGTCTGATAGCCTCGAGGAATGGTGTGGACTCGATATCGCCAACTGTTCCGCCGATCTCTGTAATAACTATATCTGTGTCAGTTGATTTGCCTACTCTGTAAAGACGATCCTTTATCTCGTTGGTGATATGAGGAACGACCTGAACTGTGCCGCCAAGATAATCTCCTCTTCTCTCCTTATTAAGAACTGTCCAGTATATCTTACCTGTGGTAACATTTGAATTGATAGAAAGATTTTCGTCGATAAATCTCTCATAGTGACCAAGATCAAGGTCAGTTTCCGCACCATCGTCAGTTACGAAAACCTCACCATGCTGATAAGGTGACATTGTGCCTGGATCGACATTTATATACGGGTCAAATTTCTGAATGGTAACGCTGTAGCCCCTTGCTTTTAACAATCTTCCCAGTGACGCAGCGGTTATGCCCTTTCCAAGACCTGATACTACACCGCCTGTTACAAAGACATATTTTGTAGGCATATCATTTTTCCTCCATATATCAAAAATAAAACACAAAAAAATCAGGTGAGATCATGTGGACACAACTCACCTTTTCGCTCTTACTAATATCATAACAAATTTTTATACAAAAGGCAAGTGTTTTTTCTATTTTTCTCTGAATTTTTTATAAATTATCAAATAGCTGCAATAATCTCTTGTAAAATTGTTGCAAATTAAAGCGGTTTTATTTGATTTTATAAAAATAGAGGTAATTTTAAAGTCAAATTCGTACGAAATTTATGTTGTATTTTGAGGTGAAATAGTATATACTATTATTGTATTATGCTTAAACGAGCTATAGACTTCCGGCTTGCTGACTTTAATCGGAAACGAGGTTTATTTTATGGACAACGACAACAAGAACACCTCCAACACTCAGGGAGATAAGGATTTACAGTCGCTAATATCCAATGCAATAGAAAATAGAAAGATACTTGATGCTTCAAACTCAAACGGACCTACGGGGGTCATACCTATCCCCTCAAAGGAACAGCAGAAAGCTGATCCGATACATGAGTCTGATCCAAAGCAGGATAAGACGCCAAAAAAGAAAAAAGGCTGGAGCAAGAAGAAAAAGACGGGTATTGCTCTTGGAATAATATTTGTAGTATTCATTATTATAATTGCCATTATCATAGGTTTGTTTTTCCACTACACAGGAATGCTTGACAGAACTAAAGACACTAAGATAAATTCGGGCAGAGCGCCTATAAATTCCAGCGAGCTTACAAGTGAGGCGGATACATTTGACGCAAAGGAAAAAGAGGACGAGCTTAAGGCTCAGCTACAAAAGCAGTCCTCCAAGATATCCAGCGAGGACGTAACAAACATTCTGCTCATTGGCGAGGATATCCGTGATACAGAAGAGGAGAGCCGTGGAAATACTGATGTTATGATGATAATTTCCATAAACACCAAGAACAAGACTATTACAATGACCTCCCTTATGCGTGATATGTACATTTACATGGCGCAGTTTGACGAGGGCAACAGGCTCAACAGCGCTTACTGGCACGGTGGCTGTGAGTATCTTGAACAGTGTATTGAGGATTATTTCGGTATCCAGATAGACAGATACGCAAGAGTGAATTTCTACTCGTTTATAGATATAGTTGAGACTGTAGGTGGTATCGACATGGAAGTGTCAAAGGCTGAAGCCGAGGGCATGAAGAAGCCGATGGCTGAACAGAACAAATACCTTAAAAATAAGAAAGGCACTGACTATATAAGCGACGACATATTTGCGGGCAAGAGTGATGAGGATAAGGTAAAGCTTCATCTTAACGGAAATCAGGCACTTGCGTTTGCAAGGCTTAGATATGTAGGAAATTCCGACTATGAGCGTACCGAACGTCAAAGACGTGTTATCTCAGAGATCATAACCGAATCCAAGAAGCTCAGTCTTGTTCAGCTTGACAAGCTTCTGAACAAAGTCCTTCCTGAGATAAACACAGACCTTACTGATGGTGAGATCGCAAATCTGCTCCTCAATGCTTTTGACTATATGAAATATGATATCCAGCAGCTTAGAATACCTGCTGACGGCTATTTCACAAACGAAGTCATCTATAGCATGGACGTGCTTAATCCGGACTTTGCCGCAAACTCTGCGTTCATTCAATATATAGTTTACGGTAGTTGTAAAAACATTGACGAAGCTATCAAGCAGTATCAGGAAGAAAATGCTTACAACTACAGCTATGACACTGGGTATTACGGCTACTAACTGAATAATCAATATCCGCTTTCCTTTTGGGAGGGCGGATATTTTTTTTCTTTGTGCAAAAAATATAAAAAATGGTTGACAAATACCCACAAGGGGTATATAATATATATGCAGCAAAAGATACCCCATAAGGGTATTTGATATAGTAAGGAGGCAAAAAAAACATGGACAACAGAAATGATAAAGAACTGTCATGCGGCTGCTGTGATACTTGCAGGCACAAGCACACTCCCCGTGATGATAAGGAAATAAAACAGCTAAAGAATAGGCTAAGCAGAGTTTCGGGACAAATAAACGGCATTATCAAAATGCTTGACGATAACCGCTACTGCGGAGATATACTCATTCAGGTTGCAGCGGTTGAAAGTGCAATGCAAAGCTTCGGCTATCTTATTTTGCAGGAACATATGAAGACCTGTATGACAGAGGAGGTACAAAGCGGCAACACTGAGGTCGTTGACGAAGTATTGGAGCTTATGAAAAAGCTTAAATAGGAAGGCAAATATCTATGAAAAAGTTAAAATTCAATGTAACTGGTATGAGTTGTGCGGCGTGTCAGGCTCATGTGGAAAAGGCTGTGAGTAAGGTAAATGGCGTAATGGACGTAAACGTGAACTTGCTTGCAAACAAAATGACGGTGGATCTTGACGAGGGCGTAGCTAACGCTCAGGCGGTCATAAATGCTGTTGAAAGTGCAGGATATGGAGCAAGCGAGATAGGCGACAAAGAAAACAAAACTGCATCACCTGTTGCGGCGGCTCAGGACGAAAGTAAAAAGATGAAGAAACGCCTATGGTGGTCTGTGGGATTTTTGATACCGCTGTTCTATATTTGCATGGGACACATGGCGAACATACCTATCCCCCCTATTTTTGTAGGGCACAAAAACATGATGATATATGCACTCACTCAGCTTTTGCTCACAGTGCCTATCATTGCAATAAACTTTCACTATTTTTCAAACGGATTCAAAAATCTTATCCACCGCTCCCCTAACATGGACAGCCTTATAGCTCTTGGTGCGGCGGCTTCATTCATATACAGTGTTTACGGCACTTACAGAATGGCTTACTTTATGGGCAGGGGCGACCTTGGCTCGGCACATGAGTATATGATGAATCTATATTATGAGTCATGCGGCATGATACTCACACTTATCACTGTGGGAAAATATCTTGAGGCTCGCTCAAAAGACAAGACGGCTAATGCTGTAAACAAGCTTGTGAGCCTTGCGCCTAAGACGGCAGTTGTTATCCGTGACAGCGAGGAGGTGGAAGTTCCTGCGGAAAACGTAATGGTGGGAGATGTATTCCTGCTCAAAGCTGGCTGGTCTGTGCCATGTGACGGAGTTCTTATTGATGGAAACTGCACTGTTGACCAATCTGCACTCACAGGCGAGAGCATACCTGTAGACAAGGCAGTGGGTGACAGAGTTATGAGTGCAAGCGTATCGGCTGGCGGTTTTGCTAAGGTAAGGTGTGAGAAGCAAGCTAAAGACTCTACACTCTCACAGATAATCACACTCGTTGAGGACGCTTCCGCTTCAAAAGCGCCTGTAGCAAGGCTTGCAGACAAGATAAGCGCTGTGTTCGTGCCTATAGTTATAACGATAGCTCTTATTTCACTGGTAGTATGGCTGCTACTTGGCTATAGCTTCGCATTTGCTCTTAACATGGCAATATCAGTGCTTGTTATATCCTGCCCATGCTCATTGGGACTTGCAACGCCCACTGCAATAATGGTAGGAACAGGTAAAGCGGCACAGTTCGGTATCCTAATAAAATCCGCTGAAAGCCTTGAAACTGCTCACAGCATTGACACTGTTGTTCTTGACAAAACAGGAACTTGCACAGAAGGCAAGCCTGAGCTTATTTCAGCGCAAGCGTTTGGTGATTTTGATGTTTCAGAGCTTAAAAAGCTTTGTGGCTCGGCAGAAAGCGGTTCATCACACCCACTTGCAAAGGCTGTTACAGGCCACTGCAAGACAAATGGCATTGAACTCTCCCCTGCTGAAAGCTACACAGAAACAGCAGGCGGTGGTATATCGGCTGTTGTTGAGGGCAGAAACGTTCTTATCGGTAACAAGCGGCTTATGGACAACAGCGGAGTTGACGTTTCAGCGGCAGAAAAAACCGCCCACGCTCATGCTGACAATGGTGAGATACCACTTTATGTATCGATCGACAACAAGCTTGCAGGCATTCTGTTCATTGCAGACAAGATAAAAGAGACAAGTGCAGAGGCTATAGAGGGCTTCAAAAAGGCAGGCATTGAAACTGTAATGCTCACAGGGGACAACGAGAAAACAGCTAGAGCAATACAGAAAAAGCTTGGCATTTCACAGGTAAGATCACAGCTTATGCCTGAGGACAAGGCTACGATAATCAAAGAATTGCAGGAGCAGGGCAAAAAGGTAGCCATGATAGGCGACGGAATAAATGACGCTCCTGCCCTTACAACGGCAGATGTTGGAATAGCTATTGGTGCAGGACAGGATATTGCTATCGAGTCGGCTGATATCGTGCTAATGAAAAGCGATCTGAATGATGCAGTTACGGCTGTCAAGCTCAGCAGGAGCGTTATGAAGAACATCAAGGAAAACCTTTTCTGGGCGCTTATTTACAACTCGCTTGGTATTCCGCTGGCGGCAGGAGTATTCTATGGCTTGCTTGGCTGGAAGCTCAATCCTATGTTCGGTGCAGCGGCAATGAGTTTAAGCTCAGTTTGCGTTGTGACCAATGCGTTAAGGCTCAATCTTTTTAAAAGTGGCAGAGAAAACAAAGCCGCAAAGGCTGAAATAAATACTAAAACGGAGGACGGAAAAATGAAAAAGGTAATGAAGATCGATGGCATGATGTGTTCACACTGCACAGGCACAGTAACGAAGGTGCTTAATGCGATAGACGGCGTTACAGCAGATGTTTCCCTTGAGGACAAGTGCGCTTACATCACACTTGACAAGGATGTGGCTGACGAGGTGCTTTCTAAGGCGGTGACGGACGCAGGGTATAAGGTAAAGGGGATAAAGTAAGTTTTAGCTGTATATTTTGAAAAAAGCGGTGCTTTGAAAGCACCGCTTTTTTTGGAAATTGTGTAGCCCTGCGTATGCGGGGAAAAGTCTACACACTGTTTGCCTGCTGCGCCGTCATTAGGATCACCCCCGCGTATGCGGGGAAAAGTTACCTATTCCGCTGTTGCCAAATATCACTGTAACAGGTGAGTGAAATGAGAAATCGAATGAATATACTCCGTCTGTAACTTTTATCCTCTTATGAAGTAGCTTTGCCATTAGTCTAGCACCTCCAGTATTTGTAATGCATTTGTACAGTGTATCTTTTTTCCCATATAGTGCAGCAAAACATCAACACTAAAATTATTTATGATGCTTGGCAGTAATGGCATATATGCGTTTCCTCTGTTAAACATCAATATGCACCTCAGTGCATTGTCTCCAGCCTCAACACAATTGAACAGTTTATCCGGATTACTGTATATATTTATTGCTGTTTTACAGCCAGTACTAATTTTTCTGATGTCCACAAGTCTACCATATTTTGTTCTAATATCAGACCCTGATGAGTATGTTGAGTGATCGATGTTCAGTATTAGACTTTTTATTGTATCCGATATTTTAGTAGTACCTATATGCAAATTGAAGAATGCATCATTTCTTTCCTCTAGTTTTAAACCTGTTTTATTAACGTCCTCTTTCTTAATATATAAGTTTAATGGCATATTACCTACCTCCAGTTACTTATTTTTATATGATTATATCTGTTTATCAAATAATTTTGATAACTTCTTAACTGCAACGCCCATATCTAAATCATGCAGTACATTGTACCTTTTACATATAAATTCTGGTGTTATGATTTTTACTATTTTTGAACTTGGTATATTTGTATAGTATTGGTATCTTGCATAAAATTCACCAAGTCACTCAGCCATTGTTTTAATGTAGTTCATAGTAGCCTTGTCTACAGAGTTCATACTAAGCTTATCAATCATTATATCTGGTGTCATTGTCATCCAGTATGCAGAACCGTTGTCCATATGGTTCCTTGCATCTGATAGCATAAACATAACATATTTGCAAATGAACACAGGTCAAAACCTTGCTCAACTGCCATTGAGAATGCTACCCCTTGGCTTTCTGCCAGTTCGTCAATATATAATTTCTGTTTTTCATTCATAATGATACCTCACCTAATTAGTGTACTAAAAGTATTAGTCAGGATCACCCCCACGTATGCGGGGAAAAGTACTCGCCCTCTGCGCACAACTCGGAACGTGAGGGATCACCCCCGCGTATGCGGGGAAAAGTTATAGTTATGACGAATGCGTGTGCATGGGTCGGGATCACCCCCACTTATGCGGGGAAAAGAATAGCCTGTCCGTTCTCTTCTGTTATCAGCAGGGATCACCCCCGCGTATGCGGGGAAAAGAGTGCCGGGTCCCAACAGCAGCACTGTTATGGCTGCCGCAGGGATATACACTGTTCCGTCAAGATCTGTGGCGGTGACTGCACCGTTTTCACGGCTTACCTTGCAATGTTCAAGATAAATAAACGTCATTCTGTCGCTTATTGTGGGCAGTGCATGGAGATCTGGCTTCTCTATCCCATTTTGTTGTGCCATTATATTACTCCGACGATCGTCAGCATTCCAAGACCATAAGCTTTCTCACGGCCGATACCATTAGTAAGTGCAACTTTAAGAAGTTCCTCGTCTGTTACTGTAAGCACGCCTTCATATGTTACAGAAAGTATTCTCACATGGTTTCTACGCTCGCCCTTTTTAAAATCATACCACTTAAACTCTGTTACCAGCCACATTCCGTCCTCTAGAGAAAAGCCGTTTTTCAAAGCCTGCTTTTTCAGCCATTCTTCCTGCTGTTTATTTCCTATAAGTCCGACAAGGCGACCTCTGTGGGAATTAGTATCTTTCTTATGTATAACAGGGTTTGCTTTCAAACGAAACTGCCATTTACCGCCATTTTTAACTCTGTCAAGTAATGTATCATAACATTTTGTTTGAGGCCTTTCTGCTCCAAATTGATCTGAAACATTTGAAAAATCAAGTTCTTTTTCTGATAATATGAGCAAATACATCTCTCCACCAAGCTCGTCTATTCTCCAAAGCTTCCTTGTTCTGCCGTCAGACTCAGCACTTTCGATAGCTCCATGAAATCTGCTTGGGCATACCAATGCCTTCATTGTATTTGTTTTTGTCATATCTAATTTTATTCTTGTTAAATACATACTGCACCTCACAATTCAGAAAAGGCATCATGCTCTGGGTTGCTATCCACAACAAGAAGTTCTTCACGCTTCATTCGCCAGCCGTGCTTTCTGTGGAGCTGTGAGAATGACAGCGGAATATCCTGCACCATTGCGCCGCCTGATGTGACTTCATAGGAAATGCGCACGCTTTTTCGGTGAGCATTCTTATAAAGATATGGCTCGGTCTTTAGTGCCGTAAGAATATCCTCGTCCTTAACGCCAAGAACGATAGGCAAAGTTGGCGGACAGGACTTTCGTCCAAGATACAGCGGATAAACAGGCTTTTGCAGTGCAGAAGCTATACTCTCCAGCAATAATTTATCATCACTTTCAAGTGCGACAAGAAACACTGCGTCTGACAGATAATAACGATATGATACTTCAGGATGTTTTTCTCCTGGTACTTGCACAGTATGAAAATCTTTAAGCAAAACGCCCTCCTTATCGGCACGAACGCCAAAGCGGAGCGTTGTAAGCGGCACAAGCTTCTGAGGATCGTCATTACGCTGGATACCAAGAGCCGCCGCTATCATGCCAATAACGCCGCTTTTGGTAGGCTCACGTTCTGTTGAACGCAGAATGAATTTTGAACTGCTGCCCCACGCTTGTAATGGGGCAGCAAGTCTTAGCAATAATACTGCCATTGCCTTTACGCCTCTGCTGTCTTCTGCTCACGAAGATATGCTTCCAGACGCTCAAGAAGCTCAGGAAATGTCATCTTTTCGGCAATATCTGCCAACTTGTCACCAACGCAGAAAGCAGCCAATGGCTTAGCAGCAAAATTATCATATACCTTTCCAGCATACTCCACAAGTTTATTCTCAGACTCGGCAACATAGCCATCTTCAGAAGCTCTGACAGGTTTCTCAAAAGCTCCGCAAAGGTTAACAGGCTGGTCATTACGAACGGTCACATAAATAGCGTCAGGGAAAGTGCGGTTTGCAAAAGTGTTCTCCTTACCTGTAGGCATTGAGCGTACGAACGCTTCAACATACTTCTTCACAACATCAACTGCATCATACAAATTGTCAAGTGCCTTTGAAAGCTCTGTTACATTCACGTTGGCATAGCGGTAAAGTGTAGAGGAATTATATTCAATAGTATCCAGAAAAGCAGCATTTTCATTCAAGTCATCACCTGCCGTGAAGTAATCATACTCGTTATTAACAACATGTGTTGAAATAGCATGAGCCACCTGCGCCGCAGCGTCAAAATTAAGTGTAGAAACCTTTGCAACCATTCTTCCAAATAAAGCAATATCTATTGACGGATTATCCTGTAAAGCTTTTATATAAGCTTTTTTATCTTTTACTCCCTCGCATATAAGCTTAGCCAAAGCCTTTGCCTGTTTGTTACTTATAAATAGCAAAACTTTTGTTTGTTCAATTTTATCATTTTCTTCGGTGTTATCTTTCTTATTTACAATTTCCGTTTTTATTCCAACATCTTTAAGGGCTTTAGTGGCTTTTTTGATACCCTCCTCCTCGCTAATAGTGCTATCTATTGCAACAATCTCTTTGGCAATTTGCTTTGCCACTTCACGGGAACGCACGCCAAGCTCTTCCACCGAAAAAATTTTCTTGAAATCTTTTCTCATAGCATGCTTCCAAGCCTGTGATGAAACTCTTGCTCTCCTTGTTCCGCCATAAACAGCTGTCTTAGGACTACCCATATCGTCACGGTTTACACAGCTTGGCGGTACGGTCTGCAAAACGTGTATGTCAACATAAATACTCATGATAAATCTTCTCCTTTTTCACGATAAAAATCCTCGCCCCATTTAAGCTGGACGTTTTTTCTCTTGTTAGTATCCTGAAACCAATACAGATCCTCTGCAAGTCTGACGTAATCGAGCTTTACGCTCTTTGCCTTAAAAAGCTGTACAAGACCTCTTATATGATGTGAAAGTTCAGGCATATCTTTGGCCGTTACAACAGGTCCAAATCTGCGCATGATACGTTCTCTGTTTTCATCAGTTTTCTCTTCCATAAGATCAGCGGCTGCACTTCCAAGGGATCTTCCCTCACAATGAACTGCTTCCGTGCTTCCTTGCTGATGAAGTGCAAACATAGTCAGCGAAATATATATTGCCCACTCCGATCTGCTTGGCTCTCCTGTTCTGCTGAAAAGTTCAGGCGACATTTTATTGAAAAATACATCCCACAATTCAGGCATTTCACCCGGCTTTTTGCCTATGCCGTGGCGTAGTTTTGCCAAATTTGCTTTTCCGTCACTTGTGTCTTTTTGTGCGATGAGTTTCTGCACTCTGTCTTTCATTTCATTTCTTATAAGCTTTACTTCTTCCATATTCTCACCTCGCATTAATAAACATTAAATTTTCTGATATATCTTTGAAACATCACGCAAGAAAATGTTGTAAGCCTTTGGTGCAGAATAGATCGTCTCATCTATCATATGTCCCACCATTGCAGTATCATCTACTGCCGCAACAAGCTCCCTGCCAAGATCAAGGGTTATCCTCTTTGCAGTATTCTGCCACTGTTCAAACTTTTCCAGCTTATCATCATTTTCCGGGTCAAGTGAAGAAAGCCAACTGCGGAAAGGAATATCAAGGCGGTAGTATAGCTGTGACTTGGCATTTGTTTTTGTGCTTCGATATGTTTTATCAGGAGCTGTCTTACTTCCGCTCGTTCCTCCTGAGGCAAGATAAAGATTTCCTGCAAGCCTGCTTATCTTATCCGCAAGTTCTTCACATCTGCTTATCTCAAACTTTATTTCTTCACGATAACCCCTGCCTACTTCTGATAGTATTTGTGCGTTCATTTCTAGGGAATCACCGAAAACGTTCTGAACAAAGAAGTCTTTGTCGCCATACTGCACAGACACTATAGCTGTATTCATGATAGGAAACTTGACTTTTGAAGATATAAACTTAAACCATTTGATTATGCCTGCAACATGGTTATTATCTGCATTATCATACAAAACAGAAAACTCACGCCACATTTGCTTTGCTGAATCGTGCCTTTTAGGATTATAAGGATCACTAGTCTTGCTAGGTGTTCTCCAAACTGTCATAGGCTCGACAAAGGCATTTTCCTTTGCGAAAAAATCGCCGCCGATAAGATAATAGCCGATAACATAATTTTCCTCACGCTTCAACAGCATACGCCTTGATTGCAAAGTATAAAGCTCGGCAAGATTTGTAGGATAAGGTATCTCTCTACGCTCAGATGTAGGTGGAACATCACGTTCCCACAGAGGGTGTTCTTCACTTTCAACGTTATCATTATTGATGAGCACAAGATTTAACATAAGCGTTTCAAAAAGATTTTTACCATTGAGATACACTATTCCCAGTTTTCCGAGCCAACCTGCGCCTGGTGACGGCAGTTTGCCGCCTGCTATTGCCTTACCCTCTTTGGTAGGCTTTGCTGATGTGTCATCAAAAGAGTTGACGTACAAAAGCCACCTAGCCGCCTGAGCATATGTAAGGTGGTTTTTCTGTTCGCCTGAATATGCAGAAAATATCCTAGTTTTGTTGCCACTTTCTGATATCTCGCCATTAAGCTTTGACGCACCATATTCTGTGCCATAAGTCAGCCCGGCCATTTGCCCAAATGGTCTTTCGGGATGAAAAAGCCAAAAGCGTTCATGCCACTTTTCAAAATACTCTCTCACGGGCTTTTCGGGAATCTTTCTGTTGTTCCATAGGCTTTCCCACCTATCCACCGCATCGTCCTCTTCCTCTAGCTCTGCTTCATTGCCGTCGGCATCTACCCTTGAAAAGACAGTATGCACTATGGCAAGCATAAGACGAAGTATAACTATATCCTGCGTAGGCATTTCGCCTTTCAAAGCCTTATACTTATGCGCATTCAAAAGTGCGTCTGTTAGTGACACCTCTTTTATTTGACAATTGTCGTCCATTACTCTTATCCACGGCTCATCAAGCAGATTAAACTCTGTTTCGTTCATTCACATTCCTCCTTCTTAGTAAATTCCAGACCTTTTTCAAAGCTGTAATGAAGATCATATCCGTTCAGCTCACCTTTAAGGTCCTCATCAAGAAACAATACAAGCTGGTTTTTAAGCCACGGGGAATTTTGCCAACCTGCAATATACTTCATACAGTTGTTTTTAAGTTCTCTTATATTTTTATCTATATTCCATGACTGACAAAACATTGTCGGAAGTCGAAGCTTCTGTTCGGCTATGCGACGACATTGTTCATCATCAGGGCACTCTGATACCTCTGCACCGCCATATTGGTCAGGCAGAAAATGAATACTTCCATCTGATCTAAGCTGCATCAGCAACACATCAAATGAAGAGATACCGTCACGCACAGCCGCCTGTGCAAGCTGTTCATCACCAGTTTCAACAGGCTTTGAAAGCAGTCCATGGATACTTTTTCCTTTTGGCTTACTTATCCTAAAGCAGTCAGCCCTGCCCTTGCTTTTCTTTTGCTCATTTATATACTTATCATAACACTCATCACTCGTAGCACTATAAACCTCTTGAACAAGTGGTGAGATATCGTCAGGAAGAGTGATGCTGTCGGGCAAAGTGTCAGCCGTTTTATTAATAAGCCAATGGCTGTATATTTTCCTTGACGCTGACTCCATATTCGTATACTCATCTGTAATAACATAGCAGACAGGGGTTTGTGCTGTATCAGGCCGCACTCCACGTTCATGTCTGTGAAGTCTGCCCATTCGCTGCAACAATAAGTCCATAGGACACATATCTGTAATGAGCATATCAAAATCAATATCAAGCGATTGTTCAAGCACCTGCGTTCCAACTACCACAAGACCGTTCCTGCTTTCATGAGTGCTTTCACTGCCGACAAGGTCTACAAGCTGTTTCTCCTTTTTAGCACGGTCAGGAAGCACGAACTGAGCATGATACAAAAGCACTTTTGCATTATCCTGCAAAAGCTCGGCGAACATCTGGGCACGTCTTACGGTATTTACTATAACACCTACACAGCCGCCATTCTCTGTTACATTTTTCACAAGCTGCACAACATCGTCACTAACGCAGGTCTTGACTGACACAGTTTTGTGCGCTCCATCATAGCTTAATCTTTGCTGGTGTATATCCTTGCCATCTGTCCACGTCAAAAGCGGATAACCCTGCTCTTTTTCAAATCTATAATCAGACTTTTTAGTCCCAAGATAAGCACGGATAAGCGACATTCGTCTTGCTGAGGGCAGCGTTGCCGACAGCAGGATAACAGGGGTGTTGTAGCTTCCAAGCCATTGCAAAGCCATTTCAAGATACTCGCTCATGTATGCGTCATAAGCATGAACCTCATCGATGACAACGACCTTTTCTGACAATCCAAGGTGAAGAAGCATAACGTGTTTTCGTTTCAATGCAAGCATGAGCATTTGGTCTACTGTCGCCGTCACAAAATCTGCAAGACACGCTTTTTTGCTGTCACAAAACCAGTTGTGGATAATTAATCCGCTGTCGCTTTCCTCCTGCGGTATGCCCCTTTGTATGTTCTGAAACAGAGGATTGAGTATGGCGCTTCCGTGGTTGAGCTGAACAGAATGATAAAGTTCTGTAGATTGCTTTTCAGCCCAACTGAGTATTCTTGGGAAAATGCCGTTTGCAGTTGCCTGAGTTGGAAGTCCAAAAAACACGCCGTTTTTGCCGCACTTTGATGCCAATATCTCGCTTGCCGCAAGTGATGTTTCTGTTTTGCCACAGCCCATTGGCGCTTCAAATATGTCTATTATGGACGTGACAAAGAAAATGTTGAAGTTTTGCAGGATATTTGGCAGACGATATTTGATAAGGCACTTGATTATGCAGGCTTTTTAGATGTTAGTGAGTTGCCTGATATAGACCGTTCTTCACAAATGCTTCTGAGTGGTCTGTTAATAATGGCGGATTGGCTTGCAAGCAACACTGAGCTTTTTCCGCTTTTGTCAGTGGAGGACCTCAAACCTGACGACAAGCTGAGGGCTGAACGCGCTTGGACAAAGCTTGATTTTCCGCAGATGTGGAATCCTGAGAGATCGGTAATATCTAATGAGGACTTTAAAGAAACTTTTGGTTTTGAACCACGTTCGGTGCAGTCAGAGGTCATTAAAATAGTTGAGAATTCGGAAAATCCGGGAATATACATCATAGAAAGCTATATCCTTTTGTGGCCATGACAAATCCTGTACGCTCTCAGCAGGTACACCATGATGAGAGCCAACAACAGTGCTTACACATTTAGGGCAACCCAACAAATTAAGAATCTCCTCACCTGCAAATGCATGAGGAGTTTGTTTGGCTTTTCCTTTATCATAAGAAACGTCAAAATTGATTCCTGACGCTTCAAGTGCAGACTTTCTCTCAGGAAGTTTATCACCTATTTTATATTGAAATACCACTATTGCTTTGCCGATATCGTGAACTGCTGCTAGAAAAATAGCCAACTTTTTGAACTCATTCTCCTCTAATCCGCAAGCTCTTGCAAATGACGGCGACAGAAATTCATCACACAGACAGCTCATGATATCTGCCGTATCCTGCAAATGCTGCAAAAGCGGAAGCCATTCAGACGAATTTTTGCCTGTTTTCGCCATTAGCGAATACAGTATCTGTTCTGTAAAGTTCATTATGTCACTTCCCGTCCGCTAAAATTGCTTTACTACCATATTATAACATATTAGTATATAAATTTCAACAAATTGTCAAAAGAATATTGGTATATTTTAATTTTTTATCTACATTTTCCGACATTAAAAATAGCGGTGCAACTCAAAGCACCGCTATTATTATTTACGCTATTCCGTTTTGTCATCGGTTTTTTCTGCCGTATCCTCCTGAATTATCGGCATTTCGACTATCGCCTTGAACATATCTCCGTCTATTTCGATATTGAAGATACCACCGCAGGCTTCTGTGAAGCTCTTTGATATGGATAATCCCAAACCGCTTCCGCCGTCTGTTCGTGACTTATCCCCTCGCACAAATCTTTCAAGTATCTCTTCCTCTGTGAAGTTTATCGGCGTTGCCGAAATGTTCTTCTCGGCAAATACTATTCTGTCCGTTTTTTTGTACACATCAAGAAATATCCTTGTGCCGTCCATAGAGTAATTCAGAGCGTTGTCAACAATGTTTTGGAACACTCTGTAAAGCTTGTCGCCGTCGCCCATTACCATTGCGCTGTCGGCATTTATGTTTATCTTTACTATCTTGCCACTGTCAGCTATCTTGTCCTCTGCGTCTGCGATGCACTGATTTAACAGCATCACAAAATCAAGCTTTGTTAAGTTTACATCAACGCCGCTTGTGGCTTTTGCTATGCTGAAAACGTCAGACACAATGCCTTTGAGCTTCTGCGCCTTTTTATCAAGTATCTTCACATAGCTCGAAGCCTCATCGTCAAGATCCATTTTCTTAAGCAGGTCGATATAGCTGATAATGGAAGTCAGCGGTGTTTTCAGGTCGTGTGAAACGTTTGTCACAAGCTCTATTTTCAAACGCTCAGACTGTATCTGCTGCTCCACCGACTCTCTCACCTTATCCTGAACTGAGTTGAGTTTTTCAGATTCAGCATACACCGGCGAAGTTTTTCTTATCTTGCCCTCATAAGGCTTTTCCTCGCCAAGGCTGTCTATTTGTTTGCTTAGCTTTGAAAGCTGCGAAAAATCACGAAAAACAGATATAATAAGTATCAATAATGCCACAAATACAATTAGCCGAATTTCTGCATCATAATAAATAATGTATTCTCCAATTACCAAAGCACCTATCGTTAATGTTCTTATTGAAAGCTTCACTCCAAGTGGCAGTCCATGGAAATACTGATACAGTGATGTTTCCTTGTACTTGCGCCATAGAAACTTACATAATCTGCAAATAAGGCTTTCTTTGAATATGCTTCTTGTCTTTATCTTGCCAACAAACTCCATAAGCGAGCCGAAGCCTGCAAAATATGCCAATGCAAACAACGCTACAGCAAGGATATTTCTGAAAACGGAATTAGCCAAAGCATTGTCAAAAATATTTTTGGTAATGCTCACATAATAATTCCAGCAGGTGCCAAATACAAAAGCAAATGTAATAGCGAATACCATTAGGATAAGGTAAACTTCCGTTGGCACTTTTTTTAGAAAATTGCCTTGCTTCCAGCGTTCAACGCTCTCAGGCTCTGCATTATATGCACAGATCAGGAGCAGATAGCACACAAGTATAAATTCAATAACGCCAAAAACGATCACAAAAAGCTTTGCACGATACATATCATTCAAAGCCTCGGTGTATTCCTTTTCCATTGCCGTAAGCTTTTCAGCTTTCGGTGCAAAGAATACCGTTATACCTGAATCGTCATTGTCTGTCGCTTTGTAATCAGGCAGGTCATAGAGGTTTTCACATTTTGCCCATGTGTTTCCGTAATCGTCCTCATAATAATATATGCCGTTGTCATAGTCATAGTATTCATTGCCGTCATAAGTGTCATAATCGTCACCAATTTCTTCATCTTCAAGCCTGTCGGAATATTTCAGACCGTTTTTCAAATCAAGACCTTTAATAACATTATATCTTGAGTCTACATTATAGAAAGCTATTGGATCATAATTGCCGTAATTGTAAAAATATCTGCCGTAGTTATCATAATAACTTCCTCCTACGGGCACAAGATTGTCGGCATAAAACTCTTCTGTCACGTTATCCTGATACTCCGCTGTATTGTAATAGTAGTCAACTATCTGTCCTGATGAAGTTCTGTCGCTCATTACCTCGTTATCACGGCGGAGTATATAGTTTTTGTGCGACGATTTAAAAGCTTTTATCTTATCCGTTTCACTGTCATAATTTTCTATATCTTTTATATTTGACAGATATCTTGTTTCGCCATTTTGAGTAATCCCCACATAGTAATCAAACTGACTATCAATAAGCTGGATACCGCTTTCTGTTTTTTTGTATTTATAGCGGTTGTAATCAAGATAATTCAGATAGTTATTGAGCAAGTGTCTAGACTGGGTGTAATTCCGATCCTCATCAACATATCTGAGATAAGCCGAAGCTGTAACGCACAGTTCCTCATACATTTCATTGGAAGCCAGCTTATAGCTTTCTGATTTAAGATAAGACTTACTGCTGCTGTCGGCATGGCTGTTAGCATAAAGCACCAAAGACAAGCAAAAGCCACCTGCAATAACGCAGGCAAGCACAAATGCTATAATTCTCATCTTTTTAGCTGAGAATATCTTAAACCATTCTGCCTGCTCAAATTTTCTCGATTTTGTAGCCAATTCCCCACACCACCTTCAAGTATTTCGGCTCTCTAGGGTTTATTTCTATTTTCTCTCTGATGTGACGAATATGTACCATTACCGTGTTTTCAACGGCATAAGCGTCCTCATTCCACACTTTAGAATAGATCTCCTCGGCAGAAAATATCCTGCCTGCGTTTTTCATAAGAAGCTCAAGAATTTTAAGCTCCGTGGCGGTGAGCTTGACAGGTTCTCCGTCAACCTTTAAGCTTTTTGCCTTAGTGTCAAGCTCCAGACCGCCTATTTCTATAATATCCGTTTTGTTTGCCGTGTCGATAGCGCCAAGCTGCATATATCTTCTCAGGTTGCTTCTTACCCTTGCCACAAGCTCCATAGGGTTATAAGGCTTTGTTATGTAATCGTCAGCGCCCATTGAAAGCCCAAGCACCTTATCTGTATCCTCAGATTTAGCGGAAAGCACAAGTATAGGGATATTCTCTGTTGCCCTTATTTTCATCATTGTAGAAAGTCCGTCCAGCTTAGGCATCATGACGTCAATGAGTATAAGCTGTATGCTGTTCTCAGTGAGCTTCTCCAAAGCCTCAAGACCGTCATAGGCTTTTATTACCTTATAGCCCTCCATTTCAAGCAGCTTTGCGATAGCTCCCACTATATCTTTATCATCATCTACAACAAGGATTACAGGCTCCTTTATCTCCATATCGGCACGATCCTTTCTTTTACGTTTATTATTATAAGCCACATTCTTTAAAAACAGCTCAACATAATTCTTAATTAAATCTTAATGTACTCTATGATTATATCACATTTTTTCTGACATTACAACAAAAAAAGACGGGCGAAATAAATTCCGTCCGTCTTTATATGGCAAGTTGTATTACTTATTCTTTTCCAAATATGCGTGATACTGATCGTTGAGAGTTTTAAGTTCTGAATCAACAGTACCCTTATACTGCTCTTTGAGCTGTGTCCACGTATACTGTGAGCCATTCTCATCTGTCTTCATAACTGAAGTATACAGATAAGGAATAACAGCTTCCTTAGTATCATTTGTTGCAGCGTCGTTATCTGACAGAGTGGTGGAGATGCCATAACCAGGATCAAATATCTTAGTGAACTTGTCTGTAACAAGGTCAACGTAAGCTACGTTATACATATCTTCTGTCCAGTTAGGATTGTTTACAAAGAACTTCTCCTTCTCGATATCCTTATATGTATCCTGAGTATAAACTATCTTTGCACACTCGAGCCAGCACTTCATAGCGTCATTCTTTGTCGAACCCTTTACCCACATATACGCATTCATGTCGATAGTTGTATAAAGCGTATCAGAGTTAGGATCCTTTGGCATTGGAACTACGCCCCAATTGTCGCCGTCCTTTGGTGAATGTGTACCGGTAGAAGCCCATGGACCCATTGCATAGAAGAGGATATTCTTCTTGAATGCGTCGCCTGCCTGTCCTACCCAATCAGGATAGTACATACCATTCTTTGCGATATCATAAAGCATATCAGATGCTCTTACAAAGTCAGCGTCGTTAAGATTTGAAACATACTCGTCCTTATCAGCGTCATATGTGATAAGAGTCTTACCTGTTGACTGGAAGATAAATGGTGCGAACCAACCGTTTATGCCGTATCTTTCCTCGTCAGCAGCAGCGCCCTCAACATATTCTGACATCATGTCATACCATGCGTTCCAATCCCACTTGCCGTCCTGATAAAGCTCATATGGATCATCAAGACCAGCAGCGTCTATCATAGACTTATCATATGTGATAACAGAACCTGGCAGGAAGTTGATAGGTGCAACAAAGTGCTTGCCGTTGAGAGTGAACTGCTCTGCAACGTCCTTGACATCGCTCCACATAGCACTGTCGAAATCAACGATATCATCAACAGGCTGGAACATTTCCTTGATACAGTTTGCAGGGAATGTCATAGACTGCTCATACCAGAACATATCCGGTGGATCGTTAGACATAAGTCTTGCTGCGAGCTTATCATACTTGTTCATTGATGATGTCTGAGAATACTTGATCTTACCGCCCTTTTCCTCAAAAAGAGTAAGGTCGGTTCTCTTTTCCGGCTCTTTCTTAGTTGGGTTTATGTCAAAATAAGAAAGCCACTCCAACTCCTTTTCCGAACCATCAGGGATAGTAGCAATATCGTCGGTGCTTGCTACCTTTACCTTATCAACATAAGAGCTGCTTGAATCGCCGCCTGATGAGCTGCCGCATGAAGCTACGCTCACTGCTGACAAGAGAGCCATTGCACCGGCAATAACACGCTTGGAATTTTTCATTATATATAACCTCCGTAACAGATCGTTTTCATTAGAAAACGTTTCCTTGATTCTTACAAAGCTATTATATCACTGAATGTAATCGTTGTCAATAAAGTTACAATCACTGTTACATTCTTTTAAATACTTTTGGTGATTTCAACAAATAACCATTCATTTTTTTGGTGATTAAGCCTACAGCATAAAAAAAGCGGAAACAACATTCAGCCGTTTCCGCTTCATATAAAATACGATATCTACGCTCTTACCAGCTTATTGATTCGTTTTGCTCTGGAATACTTCGCCACATAACGCCTTGTATCCTTACTGATAACACCGCTGAGAGCAAGCAACGCTATAAGGTTTGGCAGTGCCATAAGTCCATTGAAGATATCAGCGATCGTCCAAACGGCAGAAACCGTCATGTACGGACCGATAAATACAGCGAGGATATAGAGATATCTGTAGACCATGACCACTTTCATGTTGCTGTTAAAAAGATACTCCATACACCTTTCACCATAATAGTTCCAGCCAAGGATAGTTGTGAAAGCAAAGAACACAAGACAGACCATAAGAATAAATGCAGGTATCTTTGACGGCAGGAACGAGAAGCCGTTCTGGAAAGCGTGATTTGTGACCTCAACGCCCTCAAAAGGCTTGCCTGTTACTGGGTTGATAGCCTCATAGCTTCCCATCATTACGATAGCAAGACCTGTCATAGTACATACAACGATAGTGTCGATAAATGTGCCACACATAGAAACAAGACCTTGTCTTACCGGCTCTTTTGTCTGAGCGGCTGCGGCTGCGATAGGTGCCGAACCAAGACCTGACTCATTTGAGAAAATTCCTCTGGCAACACCCTTTTGTATAGCAATGAACATTGTAGGAAGAGATCCGCCTGCGACAGCCTTGAAGCTGAATGCCTGTTCAAAAATAAGGGCAACAGCGTGAGGGAGCCTCTGAATGTTTATAACAATAAGTGAAAGACAAGCAACTATATAAACGACCGCCATAAAAGGCACAACTACCTGAGAAACACTTGAGATCCTCTTTATGCCTCCGATAATAACAAGTGCGGCAAAAATAGTTATCAAAAGTCCGGAAACTATAACAGCCCATGTATAGTCAGCGCCAAAAATATTCACTGTATGTTCCTTTTTTGGATCAAAGAAAGCCTGAACTGCCGATGAGATACCATTCACCTGAGAGAAAGTACCGATACCAAAAAGTCCAACACAAGCACCAAAGAACGCAAATATCTTTGCAAGCCACTTCCACTTCTTACCCATGCCGTATTCTATGTAATAGAATGGTCCACCGCAAACGTGTCCGTCAGCGTCCATACGTCTGTATTTGATAGCAAGAAAACCCTCGGAATACTTTGTCGCCATACCAAGGAGTGCCGCTATCCACATCCAGAGGAGCGCTCCAGGTCCGCCTGAAAGCACACCAATGGCTGTTGCAACACCGACGATATTTCCCGTACCTATGGTTGCTGAAAGTGCGGTGCAAAGTGCTGCAAAGCTCGATATCTCGCCTTTGCCACCATTTTCGTTCTGAAACATAAATTTCAGTGCCTTTGGCAGGTGGAATATCTGAAGAAGCCTTAGCCTAAAGGTGAGGAATATTCCCACAGCCATAATGAGTACGATAAGCGGTATGCCCCAGACATAGCCATCTATCGTTTCAAGTATTTTTGTAAATTTCTCCATGCCCTAAAAAATCCTTTCTTACAGAAAATAGGCAGTTTTTACGGAAAAACTGCCTTATTTCTCCCCTATCTATTTTTACGAAAGTAATTAGTCGCCTGTGGACTCTCTTAGAATTATCCTGTGGTCAACAGTATAATAATGATTATCCTTAGTAGTCTTATTCATGTTCTCAATAAGCTTTGCCACAACAAGCTCGCCCATTTTTGAGCAAGGCTGTTCAACCGTTGAAAGTGTAGGGATTATCCACTCACACATGGATATATTGTCAAATCCCATTATGGCGACATCTTTGCCCACATCAATGCCCATATCTATTGCCTTGTGCATTGCAGAGATAGCAAGCAAGTCTGACACAGCGAAAATCGCCGTAGGCTTCTCAGCAAGTGCATTGAAATATTCAAACGCTCTGCCTCCGCAGTCATAGTCATAGGACTCTTTATAGATATATTCATTCTTTATCTCTATGCCATATTCTTTTAATGCTCTTATATAGCCGTTCTCTCTTGCAGTGGAGGAGATAGCCGAAGAGTTCGTTCCGATAAAGCCTATCCTTTTATGACCCTTTTTGATAAGAGCAGCGACAGCGTCAAACGCGGCCTGTTCATCGTCAACAGCGACAGTAAGCACATTTGCGCCCTTCACACCCTCACAGCACAGAGCAACGTTATAATTCTCTGCGAGCTTATTAAGCGAATCTGCATCATACTGAGTGCCAAGAAGGATAACACCGTCAACAGTTCTGTTAAAAAGCATATTCATCTGCCTTGTTTCAGCGGTCGAGGTTGAATAGGAAACTGCAGTTATGATATCGTAACCAACTTGTCCTGCATAATCCTGCATACCCATGACTATCTTTGAATAAAGAGAATGTTCAGAGGTCGGCATAATTACAAGAATAACATTCGTTTCGCACTTTCTAAGATTTCTTCCCAGAAAATTCGGAGAATAGTTGAGCCTTGCAATAGTTTCATTGACTTTTTTTGTTGACTCATCTGATACGTTACAGCTTCCGTTGAGAACCCTTGACACTGTCGCCACTGAAACACCGGCTTCCTTGGCAACATCTTTTATTGTAATGCTCATAGATCTTATCCTTTCTGCGACAGCATACCGCTGAAATAGTCATACCATTATCAATTATAACATATTTTGAACAATTCTCCAATATACATTCCTAACAAAATTGTAAACGTTTTTTAGGTTAATTTAATTAAGAAGCAGACTAAATGCTTGAAAAAGGAACAGTGATATGCTATAATATCATAAACGAATGATTTTTGAAAGGAAAATACGCAATGCTCCATGGTTATTTTGATATACCCACATTTCACTATTTTGAAGAAAAAAACACCTGGTCTGGCAGCAATTACACCAATTTCAGCTACCGCATAGACCCTGTTCTCGGAGATGAAAAAGAGCTTTATGTCAGAGTATGGTACGGCACAAAGTGCGTCACGGAGGTAACAGACTTTGTGGCAGAATATCACGAAGAATACTCTGAAAAAGGGCTTGAAAACGTTCTGGCAGACCTGACGAAAGAATTTGAGAAATTCAAACTCATCAGAAAAGAGCTTTAGCAACAAAAAGGCGAACACGGTTTCTCTGCATTAGCAGAAACGAACTGTGTTCGCTTTTATTTTTTTGTTATCAATACCACTCGTTTTCCTGAGTATTATAAACGTCAGCAGAAGAATCCGTCTCCATCGGCGTTGTCATAGCGTCAGCCGCAGATGAAGAATCCTTATTGTTCACAGGCTTCTCAGGTGAGATAAGCTGCTCAGACATAAGTCTTTTGCCACTTTCATCAACAAGACCAACATCAACAGCTGTCTGAACTATACCATCAGCAATAGCTTGTCCATACTCGGTAAGATGTTCGTCAAAAAGCTTATTGTCGATATCCTCGGTTATAAATCCAAGCTCCACAAGACAGCTTGGCATAACAGTGTCGGCATTTATGTAGTAGTTTACACCGGAATTGCCAACGTAGCCATACTGTACTCCTCTATTTTCAGATATACCTACCTTTTCAAGACCATCAAGTATATTCTGTGCAAGCTTTGTGTCATATTCAGGCTCAGAATTGTTCACCCAGACCTCAACGCCCGAAATATCACCGTCATAGCTGTTCCGGTGAAGTGAAACATACATATCAGCCTTGGCGTTATTTGCCTTTGCACATCTTTCGTCAAGCTCAAGGAAAGAGTCATCATCTCTTATCATCACCACATTGACGCCATATTTTTCAAGATATTTCTGCACCTCAAGTGCGACCTTTAAGTTATCGTCTTTTTCATATCTTTTTCCTGAGGCGTCAGTTGTGCCGCCGTCATAATCACCGTGACCTGCGTCAACACACACTGTAAAGTCCATATTAGAATACTTCGCAGGCTCGTCTTTTTTATCCTCAGCAGAAGAAGCGTCCTCCTTCACAGCGACAGAAGATGTATTATTCAATACCTTGTTTGTTTTTTGCGTATCGTCTCCTTTGATCTTTGATACTACCAAGGCTGTCAGCTTTACCAGACCAGTCACAATGCCGATAAGTATTATCAATGCAATAATAATTCTGTTCCAGTATATTTTTTTCTTTTTCACCCTTCTGACAGGCTTTCGTCCGTAGATCTGTTCAAACTCCTCATCTGAAAGTGTATTCATTAGATCAAAGCTCCTGTAAAAAATTTATCCATTTTAATTATACCACACGCTCAACATTATTTCAAGACTGTTTGTTACCATATTGTAAGGATTTCGTTACTTTTAACGATTTTGCATATCACAAGTCTATTAATATACGCTATCTGCACAATAAAAAAGGGTAAACAAAGACTGACACACAGCCTTTGTTTACCCCATTAAGCTCTTATTTTATTCCACCAATGTTCTCTCGTCACAATATTCGCAAACAAGCGTTGTGCCATCGCCTTTGAACCAATGTGGCAGATACTTTTCATGGTGAGTGATACAGTTAGGATTTGAACAATCAATGTGCTTATGCACTCTGCCCTTCATAAGCGGCTGCGAAGCACCATCGCCGTTTATAACTGTAAGTATGAGTGCCATTCTGATATACATACCGTATTTTGCCTGCTTGAAATACATTGCTCTCGGGTCGTCGTCCACCTCGATAGCTATCTCATCGACTCTTGGCAGAGGGTGAAGCACGATAAGGTCAGGCTTTCCCATTGAAAGCTTTCTTGTATCGAGTATGTAATTTCCGCTCTGAGACTGATACTCCTCCTCAGAAGCAAAACGCTCTTTCTGTATTCTTGTCATATATAGCACGTCAAGCTCACCGATAACCTCTTCAAGGTCGGTAACTTCTTTGTACTCCATGCCTGCCGCTTCAAGGATATCCTTTACATACACAGGCAAAGCAAGCTCAGAAGTTGAAACTAATATGAACTTATTGTTTGGAAAACATACCATTGCTTTAATAAGTGAATGGACTGTTCTGCCGTTTTTAAGGTCACCGCAGAAGCCTATGGTCAGGTTATCAAGTCTGCCCTTTTCTTCTCTAAGTGTAAGCAGGTCTGTAAGTGTCTGTGTTGGGTGGAGGTGTCCACCGTCGCCTGCGTTGATAACAGGGCAATCAGCAGTGAGTGCCGCAGCCTTTACCGATCCAGCGGTAGGGTGACGCATTACCATGATATCAGCATAGCCGGAAACTATCTTTGTGGTATCCTTGATATTCTCTCCCTTTGCAACAGAAGAAGTGGCAGGATTGTCAAAGCCTATTATCGTTCCCCCAAGGCGGAGCATAGCGGTCTGGAAAGACATCTGCGTTCTTGTTGACGGCTCATAGAAAAGAGTACCCATTATCTTGCCCTTGCAAGCCTCGCTGTAGGCGGCAGGATCCTGAACTATCTTATGACCGAGGTCAAGAAGTTTCAGCCACCAAGATACGGGATAGTCATTAAGATCAATAAGATCAAGTCTGTTTTTTTGCTCACTCACATCAAACACCCTCTCAAATATTCAGACATACATTATGCCGCACATTCCTTGTACGGCATTTTCTTTATTATATCACACCTGTTCCATTTTTTCAAGTACATAGCCCATATTATTTAAGCAGGTCAAAATTTGTTTCATCTGCAAACTGGTCGCAGTCATACATAAATAATATCTGGTCATATGCACTCGTATCTGCCACGTCAGAAAGTGTCTTGCCCTCCTCTTTGAGCTTGTCAGGGTCTACCAAGGTTATCTCGCTGTAGTGTGGGGTAAGAAACGGCACAAGGGTATTGGCATAGCTTCCTTTGATGATAAGAAGCTTTGGTGCGTCCTCTGCAGTTGTCTTGACCGTTGCCTTAGTAAAGTTGTCACCTTGCAGGAAGATAGCCGTTTTATCTGCTGTTTTCAGTGCAGATCTAAAATAAACAGATTTTGAGGTAAGCACCTGATCTTCTCTGTAAAGCTCCACAGAATCCACAGTGGTCTTATACTTTGAACGGAAGATGTTCACTCTGTCTGCGCCTATGCTGTTATAGCAAAGTTCACTGTAAAGTCCCCCATAATAAGAATTTGAGGTATATTCTTGATCGTAATTGGACAGAACGACCGGCTCAAAACCCAGCTCTTTTATACCGTCTGCATAGGCAAAATACGCCCCGAAGGAAGTCCACTTTCTATCTGTACGATAGTAAACGTAATTATTTCTTGCAGAATACATAGGAAAAAACGTATCTATGGTGTCTATCCTGCTGTCTAGGTCATAATAGATATTATCTATCATTTCACGCTGGTCTGTGTTTGAAGTATAAGCAGGCAGCTTAGCAGAATAGATACCTGCGGCAGTCGGAGCTAACATAACATATACAGGTGTATCTGTGTTTTCTGAAAAATCATTTATCTGCGAGATATTTTTATCAAGCCTGTCCTTATCAAAATCTGTGATCTCTACAAGACGATTTTTAAGGATATAGATATTATCAAAATTTTTCTTACCAGTCATCACAAACATGGTCGTTCTGAGCGACTTCCAATTTGAGCTTAGAGGAAAATTACTGCTAACATAGGTCTGAACGTTATGTCTTATATCTGAACTGTCTGCCTTTTCACTTTCAGATCCATGTCTGCCCATCACGAGAGTATATGCCGCAAACATTATGACTATTACAAAAAATGCGCTTACTGCGATATAATCAGCAGCCTTTTTCATTAATGTTCACTCCTCCCATTTTATCTCACAAACAAATTCATAGACGAATTACCTCCGCCCACAAGAAACGCTGTACTGATAAGCAGAAATCCTATAGTGAGCATTGGCTCGATTATGTAAACTATATTAGTATTGAGCTGCATTATCCTGCGTTTGAGATATCTGCCGATACCTGTTGCAAAAAAGCCGCAGATAAGATACATCACAACTCCTGTTTTTATCACATACGATGCAAGAACATCTCCTGCAAAGCTTCCACCGCCGAGCATTGCGGCAACATATCCGCAGGCTGAAGGCAGGCTGTCTATCGCAAGAAACGGCAGACCTATAAGAAACAGAACATTCATCACCGCACATCTTACCCCTGTCGGCACAGCCGCAAGAATATTTTTCAAGAGATATTCTATGCCAAGCATAACACAAATAAACGCTGCCCACAGCATTGTGTGTCTGCCGTAGCCATACCAAACCGAGCCTGCAAGCACAGACAGTATCAATGCCCAAAGGCAAACGCTGTCTTTATTTCTACATATAGGTCTGTAGAAATAATCTCTCACCCAACTATAAAAGGTGCAGGCAAATCGTTTTATAAGCTCATTGAAGCCTGCTGACATAAACGGCAGATCAAAGTTATCAGGAAGTTCAAAGCCGAGCATTGAACCAATACCCTGTGCAATATGCGAATAAGCTCTAAGCTCATAGTAGAACGCAAAGGAGAAAGCTATTATCCCAAGCCATGCGCAAGCGGCGGAGAGCGAATCTGTACTTACTCCCCTTATGTGCTGCCACATCTCGTACATAGGATCCGACAGAAAAAGCTTCTCCGCAAAGCCTATAAGCATAAGCTTTATGCCCTCTGCAAGCTTTCCAGAGGTTATGACAGGTTTTCTAAGCTGTTCGCTCATATCCGAAAATCTGAGTATCGGTCCACAGCTAAAGCATGGGAAAAAGCATATATATTGAGATACCAAAAGAAAATTCTTCTCAGGCTCTATTTCTTTCCTATAAATATCCATGCAGTAGGAGATGCCATGGAGAGTGAAAACGCCCGCTCCCCACACAGGGAAAAGCTTTAGCATTGCGCCTTTGCCTGTGAATATAGACGTCACATCATAGCTGCTGTGACCGCTTCTTATGAATACAAGAAGCACTGCCATATTTACTACCACCGATAATATGAGCCATAGCCTTTTAAGTCCTTTTTTGTCCGCAAAGCGGTGGATAAGCCTGCCGCAAAAGTATGATACAACAGCACCCACCGCCATTGGTATTATCCCCCATGTGGACACCCACAGACACAGCACAACTGTTCCAAGCAGGAACACGGCTTTTCTGAAACGCACCCCTGACAAAGCGTATACTCCCATAAAAACAGGAAGAAAGAAATATAAAAATTCAAGACTAACCAACGCTATTCTCCTTGTCTTTATTGTTTTCTGAGGTCAAATTCTCTATGAGTGCTTGCAAGCTTTCTTTATCGAGCATTGTGTTCACCACTTCAAGCAGTGCGTTTGCAGTGAGCTTTTTGGGTAGCGACAGCTTTTCGCACACAATCTGTCTGAGCCTGCTGCTGTCAGGTCTGCCGCTTAGACCTAGCTCATAAAAGTCAAGCTTGGTCATAAGTTCTCTGTCTGCGACCTTTTCGCCTATAATGCCTGCTTTTTCAAATGCTTCCCTGATAATATCCGCAGGAACGCCCTCGACCCCTAACAAGCCCTCTTTTGACGGCTCTGTCTTGCGCTTTTCTTTGCCGAATATCTCAGGAACATACACGTTCACGATATCGCCTTTGGGGACGATACCCTTTATATGCCCTCTTATACGAAAGCCTGCGGTGTCAGAGTCAGTAAGAATTGCTATTCCGCCATGTTGAGCATAGTATCTTATAAGCGCTGCCTTGTCAGGGTCTTTATAGATACGAAAGCCGTTAGTGACGATTATAACGCCGTCAACTATGGACGAAAGCTTTATCTTATCATATTTTCCCTCAACGATTATTGCCCTTGATATTTTAAGTTTTTCCATTTACTAACACCTTAACGCCATTGACCTTGCAAGCCCCTGCTCGAGGGTGAGCATATCTCCGTCTTTTCCCCGTGACCTTGTTTTGAGCATAAGGTCAGTTTCAGAAAGTATCTCAAGCGTTTTTCTTATACGCTCCGCCGAGATATTTCCGCACTCGGAATAGGCGTTTTTTACTGCAAACTCTCTGTTTTTCGCATAGGAAAAATCTTTAGCCACGTCTGCAACGCTCCTGCCAGAGGAACGTGCAAGCTTCGCCCTATAGATATCCGCAAGGGAAAAGCCGATTATTCCTATGATAGCATATGGTTCATAATTCTGCACATCGAGTTCACGCAAACGTGTGAAGACCATTGCCGCATTGCCTCTGAGGATATTTATTGCAAGAGAATATCCGTCCGACTCGATACGCCTGATACAAAGCAAGTCGATATCTTCTCTTGTTACCTCCCTGCCCTCTGCATAAGCTGAAAGCTTTTCAAGCTCCTTGCTGATAAATGCAGTGTCGCACAAACAGAGGTTTGCAAGATACTCTGCGTTGCTTTTTGTTATGGTACAGCCGCTTTTTGCAAGATAGGTGGATATGGACTTTCCAAGGTCGGAAGCCCTTTTGTATTCAAAGTTGCAGACAGTGCCATGCTTTTCGCAGAAATCTGCAAAGCGCTTGTTTTTGTCTGTAAGATACTTTTTGTTCTTGAAAAGGTCAACTCCTGTGGCATAGATTATCACTGTGGTGGTTTCGCCAAGAGAGCCTAGGATCTTTTTCAGGTCGTCCAGATCGTCCTTAGTCACTGCGTCTATATTAAGGTCGTTTATAGTCACCACCACACGTTCAGCCATAAAAGGCAGAGCTTCGCAAGCGTCTGTAAGCATTGGAAAATCAAGATTTTTGCCGTCAAGCTTATGAAAGTTCATTACCTGAGCGTCAGCAGGGCAAAGCTTGTTCACAAGCCTTTTTGTAAAGCTTTCAAGTGCCGCTGTATCATGTCCGTAAAAATAATAAAGGCTGTCGATATCATTCTCTCTTATCGTTTTACCAAGAGCCGAAGCCGTAAGCAAAGCCATAGCCCGTCCTCCTTATCTGCGAATTTTTCATATCTATCATCAATGGGTATTCTTCATCTGTTGTGTCAAGGTTCCTGCCGTTTATGGTGACAGAACCTTTTTCTATAGTGACCACACAGCCCTCGGTGGTAATTTTATAGCCGTCCTCCAGTGCTTCTATCTTAACACCGTTCCAATCAAGCTGTGCGCCTGTCATGAACGGCAGTTCGCTGTCATTATCAGGCTCGCCATTTATATAAAATCTGTCAGGTTGTATAGTCATCTGCTCGTTATATTTCGTTATAGTGTAATACTGTTCGCTTTCTATAAATGCGCCTTTTAGCTCTTTTATGCCGTAAAGCTCCAAAAAGCTTTCCATACCGCTGTTGAGCTTGCCCTTACTGCCCATATCGAAAACCATACCTTTTGTTTTATCATACAGCACAGCCTGCACTGCATTTCCTTTTGGCATTACAACTATCTTTACCGAGCCTCCAAAAGCAAGAGAAAAATTATACACCGCTGTCCAACATACAAGCATTAAAGCAGTGCAAAAAGCCCCAAGCTTTACTGACTTTCTCAGAAACATGACCGCCACAGGTACAAGGCAGGTAACGAGCATTACAATACCAAGTGGTCTTACTCCACGAGGAAGATAGGCAAAGCTGAATTTTGAAAACAGCTCAGCAAGAAACAGAACAACTTTCAGAAGATACTTTACCACCGTCAGCACAGGATAGGCTATTATTGCCGCACCGCCTGTTACCGCAGTTATTACCGTCAGACCCAGAGCAAGGGTACAGACAGGCACCAGCAGGATATTTGATAGTGGTGCAACAAGAGATATTTCGCTGAAAAACATTAGCTGAACAGGCATTGTGCAAAGAAGTATCGTCACCGCTGTGACTATTTCACGCTCAATGTTGCCAAGAATATCCCTGCGCTTTACCATCGTCACCGCTTTCGGGCATACAACGCTTATAACAAACGCAGCTGTGAATGACAGCAAAAACGAACTGTCTGCCGCCGCATAGGGTGAAAGAGTGAGTATTACAACAGCGCAAAGGCAGAGAGTATTTGCTGGGTCTGGTCTGCGGTAAAGGAGCGGTGCGGCAGTGACCAAGGTCAGCATAACAGCCGCCCTCACAACGGATACTGAAAATCCTGCAAAGACCGCAAACGCCCATATGGCCACAGTTTGGACAGCAAATATCACACGCTTATCCTTGCTTAGTTTCTGCATGAGCCAGCCTATCATGGCACTTATTATGACCACATGAGTTCCCGACACGGAAAATATATGACCTATGCCACTACGATAGACCGTGAGCTTCGTTTGCTTTGAAAGCTCAGTTTTATCTCCGCAGAGCATTGCAGCGGCAAAACCGCCCTCATCTCCGCCTATGATATCGTTTATCAACTTGAACATCTTGTCACGATAGTGCATTATACTGCGTAAAATGGTGTTTCCGCCGCCTGTGACTTCTATGCTTTCAGCGGTCGAGCCTTGGAGAAAAATGCCCTTAGGCCGGTCATACTGCTCTGATTTGAAATTGATGCTGTCTTTTATCCTGCTGACCTTTACTGTCGCCACGATATTGTCATAGTAATCATATTCAATGTCATCTGCATAAAAGGTCAGCCTGCCTTTTACTCCCCCAACGGTACCATTGACACTTAGTCGGCAGGTGTCAGAGCCTATATAGCTTATGTCGGTTATCTCGCCTTTAACTGTGACGGTCTTTCCGTCTAAAGCTGTCAGTTTATCATAGAAAATGTGAGTATAAGCGGTATTGACTCCCACCGCTATCAGAAACGAAACAAAGCAGAGAGCTATATGCTTTCGGTATCTCTTAAAAAGCGCAAAGGCTGTAATGGCTACACACGCTGACGCAAGTGCGAAAACTGCGTTGTTCCTGCCCCAGCCAATGGTACAGAGAAAAAGTCCTGCAAAATACGAAAAGCCGATATAACAGCTTTTTCTCACCACTGCCGCCGTCCCCCTTAAAACTAAGGGCGGATAAGAAATTTACCCGCCCGTTTGATTTCTTTAACCGGCTGGCCAAGCAAGTGGTCTGCCTGCAAGAAGATGAAAATGAATGTGGAAAACACTCTGTCCTGCCTGCTCGCCGCAGTTGGAAACAACTCTGAAACCGTCCTTAAGGTCGAGGTCTTTGGCAAGCTTTGCGATAACTTCATAGATATGTGCGATAACTGCACTGTTCTCAGGGGTTATCTCATCAAGCTTTGAAATATGCTGCTTAGGGATAACAAGATAATGAATCGGAGCTGTAGGAGCAATGTCCTCAAAAACGTATGTCAGCTCGTCCTCGTATATTTTCTTTGAGGGTATTTCCCCGGAAATAATTTTACAAAAAAGACAATCTTCCATTTATCTCTCCGCCTTTCAAAAAGGGGTAGGCTGCACAGCATTTTGCACAGCCTCTGCCCATATTATTTTACAAATTCGCCAACTATTTCGTTTACCTTGTCAAGTGCCTCGTCGATCTTGAATCTGTCGCCTATACCAGCCATAGCAGAATCAGGACGTCCGCCGCCCTTACCGCCTGTGAGTGCTGCTACCTTGCCTGCTATCTTGCCTGCGTGAGCACCCTTTGCAACAGCATTCTTGCCGCAAACTACAACAAGGTTTGCCTTTTCACCGTCAACGCCTGCAACAACTGCAACTGCGTCAGCTTCTCTTGCCTTAAGCTCGTCGCCCATTTTTCTGAGCATATCAGGTCTTGTGTTGGTGAGCATTGCAGTGACTACCTTAACACCGTTTACCTCATATGGATTATCGAACAGTGACTTTGTTTTGAGATTTGTTATCTCAGCCTGCAAAGCGTCTCTTTCCTTTTCAAGATCCTTGACTTCCTGCATGATAGTGTGGCATCTCTTTACGATGTCCAGTGGATTTGCAAGCTTAAGGCTTTCAGCCGCCTGCTGGATAGTTGCTGCTCTTTCCTCAACGAGCTCCAGAACGCCTCTGCCTGTTACGGCTTCGATACGTCTTACGCCTGATGCTACAGAGCTTTCGGAGATTATCTTGAACAGACCTATTCTTGAAGTATTGTCAAGATGTGTACCGCCACAGAACTCGATAGAAGCTGTTTCGTCACCGTCACCCATTGTTACAACTCTTACAGTTTCACCGTATTTCTCACCGAACAGAGCCATAGCGCCAAGCTTCTGAGCTTCTGCGATAGGCATTTCTTCCATTTTTATATCAAGAGCTTCAAGGATATACTTGTTTACAAGTGCTTCGACCTTGAGCTTCTCCTCTGCTGTCATTGCGTTGAAGTGAGAGAAGTCAAATCTAAGTCTGTGAGCGTCAACGAGCTGACCTGCCTGATGAACGTGCTCACCGAGAACTTTTCTCAGTGCAGCCTGAAGCAGATGTGCGCAGCTATGGTTTCTCATAACAGCATAACGTGTCTTTCTGTCAACAGTGAAGTGAGCCTTCTGACCTACAGCTATCTCGCCCTCTTCAACAACTGCCTTATGAGCGAACTTGCCTGCAACGACCTTCTGTGTGTCAACGACTCTGCACTTACCGCTTTCTGTAACGATAGTACCTATATCGCCCACCTGTCCGCCGCTCTCTGCATAGAATGGTGTCTGCGAAGATACGATATATACTTCATCGCCAGCCTTTGCGTTTTCGATAAGCTCATCATCAGTTGTGATGAATGATATCTCGCTGTCGCCCTCGAGCTTGTCATAGCCGATGAACTCTGTGTGGAAATCCTTGTCTATCTTATGGAAAACAGTTTCGTCAGCACCCATATACTTTGTTGCAGCATGAGCGTTCTTGGCTGTTTCTCTCTGCTTTGCATAGCACTCAGCAAAGCCCTCCTCATCACAGGTCATGCCCTTTTCTTCAAGGATCTCTCTTGTAAGGTCGATAGGGAAACCGTATGTGTCGGAAAGCTTGAAGCAGCTCTCACCGTCAAGCTCCGTCTTGCCGTCTTTCTGCATCTGTGCGATAAGATCGTCAAGTATCTTCATACCTCTGTCGATAGTGGCATTAAAGTTCTGCTCCTCAGTTGTGAGCACCTTTACAATATAGTCATACTTTTCTTCAAGCTCGTTATACTCACACTTGTTGCAGTCAACAACAGTTTTTACAAGGTCTTTGAGGAAAAGTCCGTTTATGCCGAGAAGCTTTCCGTGACGAACGGCTCTTCTCAGCAAACGTCTCATAACGTATCCTCTGCCCTCGTTTGACGGCAAAATTCCGTCTGATGCCATGAATGTTACAGAACGGATATGGTCTGTGATAACTCTGATAGAAACGTCCTTTTTGTACTCCTTGCCGTACTCACAGCCTGCTATCTTACAAACATGATCTCTGATAGCCTTTACTGTATCAACGTCAAAGATAGAGTCAACGTCCTGCATGATAGAAGCAAGTCTTTCAAGACCCATACCTGTGTCGATATTTTTCTGCTTAAGTGGAGTATAAGTGCCGTCCTCATGTCTTTCAAACTGTGTGAACACAAGGTTCCAGAACTCCATATATCTGTCGCAGTCGCAGCCGACTTTACAGTCAGGCTTGCCACAGCCATACTTCTCTCCTCTGTCGAAATATATCTCAGAGCATGGACCGCAAGGGCCGTCTGTTCCTGCCTCCCAGAAGTTGTCTTCCTTGCCCATTCTTACGATATGATCCATTGGAACGCCAGCGTCCTCATGCCATATCTTTTCAGCCTCGTCATCGTCCTCGTAAACAGAGATATAAAGTCTGTCCTTAGGCAGCTTGAGCACCTGTGTAACATACTCCCAAGCCCATGAAATGGCTTCCTTCTTGAAGTAATCGCCGAATGAGAAGTTACCAAGCATTTCAAAATATGTGCCATGTCTTGCCGTCTTACCAACGTTTTCGATATCGCCGGTTCTGATACACTTCTGACAAGTTGTCATTCTTGTTCTCGGAGGTGTTTCCTGACCTGTGAAGTAAGGCTTCAGAGGCGCCATACCTGCAACGATAAGCAGCAGACTGTTATCGTTCTGAGGTACGAGAGGGTAGCTCTTGTGTCTCAAACAACCCTTGCTCTCAAAAAATTTCAGATAAGATTCACGCAGTTCGTTAAGTCCTGTCCATTCCATAAATTCAGATCCTTCCAAATGAAATTATTCGCAAAATAAAAAAACGGCTCGTCCCTAAACATGGGACGAAACCGACAGTTCCGTGTTACCACCCAAATTGCCGAACTCATCGCCCGACCACTCGAAGCCCTTTAACGCAGAGCATACGTTGCTGTTTTCAGCACCGCTCAGGTTAGCCACCGAACTTGCCGCAAAGGCTTTCACCCACCGCCTTTTCTCTTTACCGACACTGTTTCGGATAATTCCGTCACCGCATTTTGCATATATTGATATTATAAAGCATAACCCGACGATTGTCAAGCACTTTTTTATTAATAAAATATCCATTGCTAAAAGCAGAGGGAAATGCTATAATGTTCAGGGTGATTTATATGTATGTTTGTCCGATATGCAAAAAACGGCTCAGAAAGCTTGACAACGTATGGCACTGTCAGAACGGTCACAGCTTTGATATTGCGAGAAAAGGATATGTAAATCTGCTTACCACAAAGGGCAGAAACCCTAAGAACGCAGGGGATAATGCGGAAATGGTAAAGGCGAGAACGGATTTCCTCGACCGTGACTATTATCTGCCGCTTGCAAAGAAAACGGCTGAGGTAATGGGCGGTCTGCTTGAAAATGTGAAACAGCCTTATATTATCGACAGTGGCTGCGGTGAGGGCTTTTACACTGTGAACTATGCCAAGGCACTGCCAAAGGCGAAGTTTTACGGCATTGACATATCAAAGGCGGCAGTTGCCCACTGCATGACGAGGATACATTGCGAAAATATCACAAATTGCGAATTTGCAGTGGCATCGTCATTTCAGCTTCCGTTTATAGACAAATTTGCAGACCTTATCGTATGCACATTTGCACCTGTTTCAAATGATGAATACGCAAGAGTGCTGAAAGACGGCGGAAAGCTTGTGGTAGTTTCTCCATCCCCAAGACATCTGTTTGAGCTTAAAGAAGTGCTTTATGAGAAGCCTTACGAAAACAAGCCCAATGTATATGGACTTAATAAATTTGACGAGTCAGAGGAGACGATTTTTGAATACCCTGTGGTGCTTGAAAGTCAGGAGGATATTTTCAATCTTTTTACAATGACTCCGTATTACTACAAAACATCTGCCGAGGCGGTGGAGAAGCTTAAAAAGGTGAACAGGCTTGAACTTACCTGTGGCTTTTCTATCAGGACATTTACGAAAAAGAGAGGTTTTTGATACATGAATAAAGATATTTTCTGCAAAGGATATACTTGGGGATTTTTCTCCAAGAGAGGTGATTTTCAGACGGAAGCAGCTGAAAAGTCAATGGAAAGGCTTGCTTCAAACGGCTTGAACTGGATATGTATCCCTGTAAACGCATTGCAGGAGAGCTTTGCGAGCACAAGAGTTTTCAGTGATTATGAGAGAACACAATCTGACGAGGACATTGCCTTCGCTATAAAAAAAGCAAAATCACTGGGACTTAAGGTCTGCCTTAAGCCTATGGTGGATTGCCTTGACCATTCATGGCGTGCAAGGATAGACTTCCCGCCTGAGAACCCTGAATATTGGGACAAGTGGTTCAAGTCATACACAGCTTTCATGCTTCATTATGCAAAGCTTGCAGAAAAGCTCGGCTGTGAAATGCTCTGCACAGGCTGTGAAATGGCAGGAATGGACAAGCAGTCCGACAGATGCAGAAAGCTTATCGCACAGGTGAGAGAGGTCTACAGCGGTATCGTTATGCACAACATCAATCACGGCGACGAACAGCGTTTCGATTGGCTCAGCGACGTGGATATCATTGGCATCTCAGGCTACTACCCTGTTACAGACGGTGTGAGCAGAAGCAAGGAGCATATGCTCAGTCGCTGGAGCGAAGTTGTCGGCTCCCTTGAAAAGGCTCACAAGCATTTCAACAAGCCTATAATGTTCGCTGAGATAGGCGTGCGAAACGAGGAGGGCTGCACGCAGTACCCTTGGGATTTCCATGACAGGCTCGACAAGCCACTTGACGAGCAGGAGCAGGCAGATTTCTACGACACTGCAATGGAAGCAACTTGGGATCTGGATTGGTTCTGCGGCTATTTCTGGTGGGATTGGAAAGCTATCCTGCCGCCAATAGAGGAAGCCAAGAAAAACCGTGACTTCACAGTTTACGGCAAGCTTGGCGAAGAAGTGCTGAAAAAGTGGTACACAAAAGACTGATATGTACAAAAATATGGACTGTTTATCATTAGATAGACAGTCCATTTGTTTTTATATGCGTTGGTGAATGACGGGCGAATGTAAGCGTGTCGCCGTCCCCTATATTTACAATTTTTGCGTAGGGGCGAACTGAGGTCGCCAGTTAATTATATTTTTACATACTGAGCAGTACAAATTATTGTACTCTTATCCAACCGCCGCAGGTATTTTTTCTTTCCCTCGTTTAACAATGACAGGGTATTCCTTGAAAATATGTCTGCGTATAAAATTATCCGCAAGCACACCAATATAGGATAACCCAAACCACAGAAAAGCAAATGGCAGGCATATCTGTCCGTCAAAATTCAGCGGCACTTCCTCATAGCTCCATATGCCCATGCCGAGATAGCGGTTGAGATACTCCCCTGAAAGAAATTCTATGGCAGTGATAAATGCTGCCGACACTGCAAGCACAGACAGCAGGCTCACTCCTCGCCTGCGCTCGCCATTCATGATATGGATAACCAGCATTGAAGTTCCCCCAAGCACCCCCATTGTGATATGAGAATATCCTCTGTTAAGTATTTCCATGAAGCCGTAGCATATTGCGCCCACTGAAAAAAGCGTAAGTATCTTATACATCTTTGCCGCCACATTCTCACCGCCCTGTTTTTTATCGCCCTAATATTAAAATGTACAGAAATCAGTGATTTAAAACCTCGAAGACAAAATAAATTTATGGCAATTTCAAGATACAAAAAAACGGACAACCCAAGCTGTCCGTTTTTTTGTACTAATATGAGATTTTATACCTGCCAGCTGTTAAGATATTTCTCCTGCTCAGGTGTAAGCTCATCTATCTCAAGCTCCCAGAATTTAAGCTTTCTGTTTGCAACTTCCTTGTCTATCTCATCAGGAACATAAACTATCTTGTCTGTAAGCTTGTCTTTGTTTTTAACAAGATAAGCCGCAGAAAGGGCTTGGATAGCAAAGGACATATCCATTATCTCGGCAGGGTGACCGTCGCCTGCGGCAAGATTTACAAGTCTGCCTTCGCCGATAACATACAACCAATTACCGTTCGGAAGCTTATAACCGTCAATATTGTTTCTTGCAAGCTTGCTTTCAACAGACAGCTTTTTAAGTCCAGCCACGTCTACCTCGCAATCAAAGTGACCTGCGTTACAGAGTATTGCACCATCTTTCATGTTCATGAAAGCTTTCTCAGTAATAACGTCCTTACAGCCTGTTACAGTAACAAAGAAGTCGCCCACCTTAGCGGCGTCAACCATTTTCATTACCTTAAAGCCGTCCATAACAGCCTCCATAGCCTTTATTGGGTCGACTTCGCAGACGATAACGCTTGCACCAAGACCCTTTGCTCTCATTGCAACGCCCTTGCCGCACCAGCCGTAGCCTGCAACGACAACGTTCTTGCCTGCAACGATAAGGTTAGTTGTTCTGTTTATTCCGTCCCATACAGACTGACCAGTGCCGTATCTGTTATCAAAAAGATATTTGCACTTTGCATTGTTTACAAGCATCATAGGGAATTTGAGCTGACCGTCCTTGTTCATTGCAATAAGACGGATAATGCCCGTAGTAGTTTCCTCACAACCACCGATAACGTTCGGTATCAGCTCAGGATATTCATTGTGGATAAGGTTTACAAGGTCGCCGCCGTCGTCGATAATGATGTTTGGACCTACCTTAACTACCTCGGATATATGTCTGTGATACTCCTCGTCAGTTGCACCGTGCCATGCAAAAACGTTCAAGCCGTCATGCACAAGACCTGCCGCAACATCGTCCTGAGTAGACAGCGGATTGCTTCCTGTGATGTACATTTCAGCACCGCCTGCTGCAAGGACTTTGCAAAGATAAGCGGTCTTAGCTTCAAGGTGGATAGAAAGTGCAACTTTCAGCCCCTTAAAAGGCTGATCTCTCTTGAAATCTTCCTCAACGCTTCTGAGCAATGACATATTCTGTCTTACCCATTCTATCTTTCTTTTACCGCTTTCCCACAAGCTTTCATCTCTTATTTCGCTCATTTTATCAATTCCTTTCGGTTTATTATTCGATCCATATAATAATTATACCCTATTTCTCCCCATTTGGCAAGAGGTCAAAAGCAATTCATTATACTTCGCAAATTTACAGCACGTTCATAAAATTAAATTAAACAATTTCTTGACAAAAAAACAAGGTAAGCGTATAATAATATTATGTGTGCGAATAGTAAAAACGTGCATAAATCATGATTTTTAAGGAGTGTGTACAAATGGACGACGCCAGTCAGAATACGATCGCCCCTCGATTGCAGAGCGGCTCGCCCGTTTGTGGCAGCCTTTTTGTGATCTAAATATCAATTTTAATTGAATAGGACGATCTGTGTTTTGGTAGATCCTTATATTTGTACAGAGTTGGTATAAGTACAATTATTTGTACTGTTGTGCTTATTACCGCTGCTGTTAGGGGGAAACATTATGTTTAACACAGTATTGGAGCTGTTAAAGAAAAGAAACTACAAGGCTATCCGTGAGATATTCATGGACATGAACGAGGCCGACGTAGCCGCTCTTTTGCAGCAGTTTTATGACGATCACGAGGTCGAGAAATACGAGCTTCCGTTGCTGTTCCGTCTTTTGAACAAGGACGTTGCGGCTGACGTTTTCGCTTATATGGACAGCGATACACAAATGATGCTTATCAATGCCTTTACGGATAAGGAGCTTCAGGAGATCGTTGACGACCTTTATCTTGATGATACGGTAGATATTATCGAGGAAATGCCTGCAAATGTTGTTGCAAGGATAGTCAAGTCTGCTGACGCTGAAACGAGAAAGCAGATAAATCAGATACTCAAATATCCTAAAGACAGTGCAGGCTCTATTATGACCACCGAGTACGTTTATCTTCACAGAAGCTACACCGCCAAGGAAGCACTGGATTGGATAAGACACGTTGGTATGGTCAAGGAAACTGTAAATACACTTTATGTCACTGAGAACAGAAAGCTCGTGGGCGTGCTTTCACTGCTTGATATCGTAACTGCTGATGATAACGATAAAATAGAGGACATAATGGAGGACAACGTTATTTCCGTTGATACCCTTGAGGATAAAGAGTATGTTGCTTCCATGTTCTCAAAATATGACTTTCTTTCTCTGCCTGTTGTTGACAGAGAAAACCGCATGGTCGGTATCGTTACATTTGACGACGCTATGGACGTTATCGAGGAGGAGACCACTGAGGACTTCTCGAAAATGGCTGCCGTTGCGCCAAGTGACGATTCCTATTTCAAGACCTCTGTTTTCACTCATGCGAAAAACAGAATAGCATGGCTTTTGATACTTATGCTGTCAGCTACCCTTACGGGTGCTATCGTAAACAAATATCAGTCTGCTTTTGCGGCTGTCCCTGTTTTGGTATCGTTCCTGTCAATGCTTAGTGGCACAGGCGGAAACTGCGGCTCTCAGACCTCGACCCTTGTTATAAGAGGCATGGCGCTTGGTGAGATAAGAATGAAAGACTTTTTCAAGGTCATGTGGAAAGAGTTCAGAGTCGCGCTTCTTTGCAGCGTTATCCTTGCTATAGTCAATGCTATAAGAATAATTCTGGTGTATCATGGTGACACATCTGTGGATTGCTACAAGCTTGCGTTCACGGTAAGTATGGCTATCATGGCAACTGTTGTGCTTTCAAAGCTTATCGCCTGTATGCTCCCAATGGCTGCCAAGAAGCTGCATCTTGACCCTGCTATCATGGCTGCCCCGCTTATCACCACTATCGTTGACACTTGCTCAACACTGATATTCTTCACATTGGCTACTATCGTATTTGATATAAAATAAAAAAATGGCGGTTATCTCCTTTCAGGCTATCTTCTGCAAAGGTGCGGCCGCCCGTTTTATGGATAAAAATAAATTGGATTTTGATTTGAAAGGAAATAGTTATGGCTCAGAATTATGACGTAGTTGTTGTCGGTGCAGGTGCAGCCGGCGTATTCATGGCATACGAATTTGTCAAGCTTGACAAAAACATAAAAGTTTGCATTATTGATCAGGGCGGACCTGTCAGCAAGCGTAAGTGTCCTATAGATGGCAAAAAAGTTAAGTCCTGCATTCACTGCAAGGTATGCTCCATTATGCACGGCTTCGGCGGTGCAGGCGGAATGTCAGACGGCAAATATAACATCACAAACAATTTCGGCGGTGACCTTTACACATTTACCGGCAAGGAAAAGGCTATCGAGCTTATGCAGTATGTTGACAAGATAAACCTTGAAATGGGCGGTCAGGACGCTAAGCTTTACTCCACAACTTCTTCCGACATCAAGGCAATGGCTCTGAAATATGACCTCCACCTCCTTGACGCTCAGGTAAGACACCTTGGCACTGACAGAAATATGCAGATACTCCAGAACATCTATGACTTTGTTAAAGACAAGATAGACATAAAATTTTATGAAAGTGTTCAGGGTATAACAGGCAAGGAGAACGACTTCACTGTTATCACAGACAAGGACGAGTATCACTGCTCAAACGCTGTTGTTGCGGCAGGAAGAAGCGGTTCAAAATGGATTTCTGAGATATGTGACAACTTTGGTATCAAAAGGCGTTCAAACAGAGTTGATATCGGCGTTCGTGTTGAGATACCTGCGGCTGTTTTTGAGCATATCACAAGCAAGGTATACGAAAGCAAGATAGTTTACCGTACAAAGAAATACGGCGACCTTGTAAGAACATTCTGCATGAACCCATACGGCGAAGTAGTTACTGAGAATACAAACGGCATCATCACAGTAAACGGACACAGCTATGCTGACCCTGCGCTGAGAACTGAGAACACAAACTTCGCTCTGCTGGTATCCAACACATTCTCTGAGCCTTTCAAGGACTCAAACGCATACGGTGAGTCTATCGCAAGGCTGTCTAATATGCTTGGCGGTGGAGTGCTTGTTCAGCGTTTCGGTGATCTTGTTGCAGGCAGACGTACAAATGAACACCGCTTTGGTCAGACGTTCCTTAACCCTACTCTCAAAGCTACTCCGGGCGACCTGAGCCTTGTTATCCCAAAGCGACAGCTTGACGATATTATCGAAATGATATACGCACTTGACAAGATAGCACCCGGTATGGCGAATATAGATACCCTGCTCTATGGCGTTGAGGTCAAGTTCTACAATTCAAGAGTTGACGTTGACGAGAACCTTGAAACTGCTGTCAAAGGTCTATACGTCCTTGGCGACGGCTCAGGCGTTACGCACTCTCTGTCGCAGGCTTCTGCATCAGGAGTATTTGCCGCAAGGACTATTTCAGAAAAATTCAACTGATTTCATATATCACAAAAGCCGCACTGCCAAAAAGCAATGCGGCTTTATTTTTATGCCTTACTCTTCAAGAAGCTTTATATATCCCTTGATGATATCAACGCACTTGTCATAGCTCATGTCGCTGGTATCAAGACACAGATTGTAGTTTTTCGCATTTGTCCAATCCCTGCCTGTGTAGTGACGATAATAATCGCTTCTCTCCTTGTCTGTCTTTTCGATTATCTTGACAGCCTCTTTTACAGAAACACCATACAGATCGACGATATTCTTGACCGCAGTTTCCATATCAGAATATATGAAAACCTTAAGCACGTCTTTTCTGTCACGGAGAATATAGTCAGCACACCTGCCAACTATTACCGCAGGCTCTCTGTCTGCAAGCTGCTTTATTATCTTCGCCTGATAATTGAAAAGATTTCTGTCAGAAGTAAAGTCGTGATCATCAGGGTCAAGAAGCTCACCCTCGTAAACTCCGCCCTTTCTCAGAAAAGAACCTTTCAGTTTTTCATCAACAAGCCCGAAAAAGCGTTCATTTATGCCGCTTTCGTCGCTTGCAAGCTTTATAAGCTCCTTATCATAATATTTTATACCCATATCCTCTGACAGCATTTTTCCTACAGTTCTTCCGCCACTGCCGATGCCCCTTGCAATGGTTATGATCCTTGCCATAAAGCTCAACTCCTATTCACCTAAATATGCTTTCTTGACCGACTCATCATTGATAAGATCAGACGCCTTGCCTGACAGAACTATCTTGCCCGTTTCAAGAACATAAGCTCTGTCTGAGATAGCAAGGGCTTTCTTTGCGTTCTGCTCAACAAGCAGTACAGTTGTTCCGCTCTTTCTGATATCCTCGATTATCTTAAATATGGTTGACACAAGGATAGGTGACAGACCCATTGACGGCTCGTCCATTACAACTATCTTAGGTCTTGACATAAGCGCCCTGCCCATTGCCAGCATCTGCTGCTCACCGCCTGAAAGAGTACCTGCTATCTGATTTTTTCTTTCTGCGAGTCTAGGGAAACGCTCGTATATATCCTGAATATCCTTCGGTATATTCTCCTTGTCTTTTCTTGTAAATGCTCCAAGCTTAAGGTTATCAAGCACTGTGAGGTTTTGGAATATTCTTCTTCCCTCAGGAACGTGTGCTATACCCATTTCCACGATCTTGTGTGCAGGAGTTTTTGTAAGCTCCACGCCGTTGAATTTGATAGAACCCGATTTTGCAGAGATAAGACCTGTAAGGGTGTGCAGAGTGGTGGTCTTTCCTGCTCCGTTTGCGCCGATAAGGGAAATGACCTCGCCCTCGTTTACCTCAAAGGAGATACCTTTCAAAGCGGCTATCATGCCATAATTGACGTGCAGATCATTGATTTCCAACATTGCCATTTTACTTACCCCCTTATTCGCCCAGATATGCGGTGATAACTTCAGGATTTTTAAGCACTTCCGCTGTCTTGCCCTCGCAGAGGAGCTGACCGAAGTTCAGCACTGACAGCTTTTCGCAGATACCTGAAACAAGGCTCATATCATGCTCGATAAGCAGCACCGTCATATCAAAATTATCTCTTACAAAGCGGATAGTATCCATAAGCTCCGCTGTTTCGTTTGGATTCATGCCGGCAGCAGGCTCGTCAAGAAGCAGCAACTTCGGCTGTGTTGCAAGGGCTCTTGCGATCTCAAGCTTTCTCTGATCGCCATACGGAAGTCCAGAAGCAAGCAGATTCGCCTTATCGTCAAGCTCGAAAACCTTCAGAAGCTCCAGCGCCTTTGCGTCCATTGCCTTTTCAAGCTTGAAATATCTAGGCAGTCTGAAAACGCCTGTAAAGGTGCTGTATTTATAATGATTGTGAAGTGCGACCTTGACGTTGTCAAGCACCGTCATATCCTTAAAAAGTCTGATGTTCTGGAATGTACGGGCAATGCCTGCACGGTTTATTTCGATAGTGTTTTTGCCGGTAATGTTCTTTCCGTCAAGAACGATTGTGCCGTCTGTTGGCTTATAAACGCCTGTGAGCATATTGAAGATAGTGGTCTTTCCTGCTCCGTTCGGTCCAATAAGACCATAGAGCTGACCTTTTTCTATTGTTATGCTGAACTCGTCAACTGCACGGAGTCCGCCGAATGAGATGCCGAGATTTTTTACTTCAAGAAGTGCCATATCACTCAGCCTCCTTTACTTTTTCACGCTTGAACAAAGCCTTGAACTTAGCAGTATTTGCACTGATAAAAGTCTTTGTTTTTTCATTTGAAGTTATTATCATCATTACGATAAGGACGATAGAATAGATAAGCATTCTGTAGCTGTTTATGCTTCTTAGCATTTCTGGAAGCAGAACAAGCACGATAGCTGCGATAACACTTCCTCTGATACTGCCTATACCGCCCAGAACAACGAATACCAAGATAAGGATAGACAGGTTATAGTCGAACTTAGAAGCCTGGAGCGTATAGAAGTTATGAGAATAAAGCGCACCTGCACAGCCTGCAAGGAATGCAGTCAATGCAAAAGTAACAAGCTTATACTTTGTGATGTTAAGACCTACGGACTCGGCTGCGATAACATTATCTCTGATAGCCATTACTGCTCTTCCCGTTCTTGAATATACAAAGTTATAGGCAATGATAAGAGTGATAAGCAACATAACAGCGCCAATAATGAATGTAGAATCGTTAGGTGTGCCGCTGATACCCTGAGGGCCGTTCAGTATAAGCTTTCCGTCAGGCTCAAGGTTAAGGTTTGACAGACTTTTGAGAGAAACGTGAACACCCTTAGAATCATAACCAAGGTAAAGTGCTGCGAAAACGTTCTTTATGATCTCACCGAACGCAAGTGTAACGATAGCGAGATAGTCACCTTTAAGTCTGAGAACAGGTATTCCTATAAGTATGCCGAACACTGCGGCAATTATTCCGCCTATAAGTATAGCCAAAGGAAATCTGATCCACACATTTTCAATAGTTTCAGAAGTAACGATAGAGAATATCGCACTTGTATATGCGCCAACGCACATAAAGCCTGCCTGACCCAAGCTAAGCTCGCCAAGTATACCAACTGTCAGGTTAAGGGATACTGCAAGTATAGAGTATACACACAGAGGAACAAGAAGCCCTGTGAGCATACTTGAGATATATCCGCCGCTGCTGAGTATCTGCATTACCACAAAGGCAACTATTACCATTGCATATGTGATAAAGCTTTTTCTGGTCTGCGGCTTAAAAAACTTTGTTTTTGCGCTAGCCCCTTCTTTTTTCACAAAAAACCAATCCTTTCAGATAAAACAGAACTGCAAAGCAAGTCTGCTCGAAAATTTTAAGTTGACTTTTATACCTTTTCGCTTATCTTCTTGCCGAGGATACCTGTAGGCTTGATGATAAGCACAAGTATAAGAACAGCAAAAACGATAGCGTCGGCAAGCTGTGGTGAGATATAGGCACGTCCAAGTATCTCGATAACACCGATAAGGATACCGCCGATCATAGCGCCTGGTATTGAGCCGATACCGCCAAATACCGCTGCAACGAACGCTTTGATACCAGGCATTGCGCCTGTGGTGTTCTGAAGCGTAGGATAAGCTGAGCAAAGCAGTGCGCCTGCAATTGCGGCAAGACCTGAGCCGATAGCGAATGTAAGGGAGATAGTGCGGTTGATGTTTACGCCCATGAGCTGAGCTGCACCTCTGTCCTCAGATACTGCAAGCATTGCACGTCCGCTCTTGGTTTTGTTGATGAACAATGAAAGACCAACTACAATGAGTATAGATACGATTATTGCAACTGATGTTTCTCCGGAAATAACTATCTGTCCGTCAAAAAGCTTGATGCTCGGCACGTTTACAACTGATGTAAAGTTTACAGGCTTTTCACCGAATATAAGCAGTGCGATGTTCTGCAAAAAGTAGCTGACGCCTATGGCAGTGATAAGCACCGCAAGCGAAGTAGCTTGTCTGAGCGGCTTATACGCCACCTTTTCGATGACTATACCGAGAAGTGTGCAGGCAATAACTGCAAGAACTATAGATAGCCAAGAGTTTAGTCCCCATGTGGTCATGCAGGTGAATATAACATATCCGCCCACCATAATAACATCGCCGTGTGCGAAGTTAAGCATTTTGGCAATACCGTATACAAGCGTATAGCCCAAAGCTATAACTGCGTATATACTGCCGAGGCTTATTCCGTTGATGAGGTTATTAAGAAAACCCATATACAAACATTCCTTCCTTTTGGAATAGACAAAGCACAAGATGTAATCACATATATTACATCTGTCCTTGTCATAAACACAATATACAATAAATTATAACATAACCCCGTAGTTTTTGCAACACATTTTAATGAAATAAATCAAAAAAAACCGACAATTTTTCGCAATTGCCGGTTTTTTCATATTAAGCGTACTTTTTGTACGCACTTCATTTCAGCTATTACTGAGCAGTAGAAGCGGCAATGTCATCAGCTGTCAGTGCAGAATAAGCACCATTCTTGATGATAACAGCCTTAGGGTCCTTAGATACGGCACCGTCTTCGCCCCACTTCATGCCTGTACCTGTAAGTCCGTCATATGAGAAGTCCTTATCAGAGATAGCCTTTTTGAGCTTATCGCAGATATCAGAAGCAGACATATCAGCTGTGATGCCTTCCTTCTTCATGAGTTCTGCAAGTACCATTACGCCGTCATAAGCGTCTGCAGCGAACTGGTTAGGTGTTTCGCCGTTGTAAGCGTCCTTATACTTCTTAACGAAGTCCTGAGTTGCCTGATCCTGAGCGTCGGCAGCAAATGGTGTAAGGAGCATTACGCCCTCGCAAAGTGAAGTATCAAAGTTCTTGATAGAAAGAAGTCCGTCAAGACCGTCACAACCGAAGAATGTTGGGTTGTAGTTAGCTGACTTGCACTGTGTAAGGATAAGTGAAGCCTGCTGATAGTAGATAGGCAGGAACACGAGGTCTGCGCCTGCATTCTTAGCTGCGCTTATCTGAGCTGAGAAGTCAGTCTTGCTGTCCTTTGTGAATGACTGCTCTGCAACGATATCAAGACCCTTAGCCTCAGCCTCGGATTTGAATGTGTTGAAGATACCTGATGAATAAGCGTCAGAGCTGTCGTAAATTACAGCTATCTTTGTAGCAAGCTTGTTTTCTGCGATATAGTCGGCAGAACCTTTACCTTGGTTAGGGTCAGTAAAGCAAACCTGGAAACAGTTATCGTTCTTGATAACGTCCTGAGCAGATGCAGAAGGTGTGAGCTGGAAGATGTTATCCTGCTTTGTCTTTTCAATAACTGCGAGGCAAGAACCTGTTGTTACTGTTCCGACCATTACCTGCATACCATTGTCTTTCAGTGCGTTATAAGCATTTACAGCCTTATCGCCTGAGTCAGCCTCATCGTCCTCGAAAACGTATGAGAGCTTTGTTCCGTTTATTCCGCCTGCGTCATTTACGTCCTTGACAGCAAGCTCGATAGCATTCTTAACAGCAACGCCGTACTGTGCAGCGTCACCTGTGAGCGGACCGCTGCAGCCGATAACGATAGTATCGCTGTTCTTTTTTGCACCGTTTCCGCAACCTGCAAAGCAAGAAACTGCAAGGGCAGCCGAAACTGTTAATGCAAGAATTCTCTTGACATTTTTCATAATAATCTCTCCTTCGTTCACATATGTCACTGCATATGCTTTTTTCAATAGTATTAATATAACACGCAGAAGCCCGATTTGTCAATATTAAATCTTACAAATTTAACGTTATTTAAACTATGTTTATTGTTACAAACAATATGCGCGTTCACAGAAAATTAATTTTGTGTATTTTCAATGAACGATTTGCAAGTTTTTTGATAATATCCTGCATACATACACCACTGACTTATAAGCTGCATATGATAAAACAGCCACACGAAACCTGTGGTATATGAGATTCAGACAACATAAGGAGTGAACTTATTTGGATATGTTTGACAACCTGTCGTTAGGCAGGATACTTGCTGACGACACAGAGGATAACACACCTGCCTGCCCTTTTCCGAAAGGAAGATTTCCTGAGGATACGCCGCTGGCAATGGCATATGTGCCTTTTCAGATGTGGGAGAAGCCTTATGAGGCAGATGTAGGACTTTCAAGAGGAACTATCTTCCCATCCATAGACAAACCTTTTATAGGAGAGGAGGCTGTAAAGAATGCCCATACTAAGTGAAAAGGAGAGGCTTCTTAGAAAGATACAGGCGTGCAGCTTTGCCCTTGTAGAGGCTAATCTTTACCTCGACAGCCACCCTACCTGCAGAGATGGTCTGGCATATTTTGCCCGCCACAAGGCAGAAAAAGAGAAGCTTATTGCTCAATACAATGAGAAATACGGACCATTGACGATCACGCAGAACAATTCGTCCAAGAAATGGGAATGGGTAACATCACCTTTTCCGTGGGAAAGGAGTGTTGACTAATGTGGCAATATGAAAAAAAGCTGCAATACCCCGTTAAGATCGCTAACCCTAATCCTGCTTTGGCTAAGGTCATTATCTCGCAGCTTGGAGGTGCAGACTACAAAAAGTTATACAAAGATTTTGACGATAATATCAAGGTGCTTTTGTACACAAAAACAGCCGCCGGGGCATAACGCTCTGACGGCTGAAATTATTTTTGAAGTTTTAGAATGTTAATACCTGCACAAAAACAATCTCATGTTTTTGTATAAAAAGTAAATTTTATTGGAGGTAGTTGATTTTTTTACATTAACATTGTATAATAAAACTGTATATTATTATAGAAAGGGGAATAATAAAAATGCCCGGCTGGAATGAGATAATGAATGATTTAAAGCAAAAAGAGTCTCCTTTGGATTCTGAACGACATAAATACCTTAAAAACTTATCAGATTTGACTGGCAGAAATGTTATAACATATTACTCTTCTTGGTTAACAAAGGAAGGCGCACCTAATTTAGACATTAATGATTCTGACATGGAAGGATTTATGAATGCTGTAAAAGGGTTAGATTGTAATATTGGTCTTGATCTAATATTGCATACCCCAGGAGGATCACCCGTGGCGGCAGAATCTATAGTAACATATTTAAGAAGTAAATTTAATAAGGAGATCAGAGTTATTGTTCCCCATTTAGCAATGTCTGCTGGTACTATGATTGCCTGTTCTGCAAAGGAAATTATCATGGGTAGGCAGTCCAGTTTAGGACCAATAGATCCGCAATTTAGTGGTATTCCAGCATATAATATTAAGAGTGAGTTTTTGGAAGCAAAAGCGGATTTGAGTGAAAATCCACAAAATGTTGCATATTGGTCTATGATATTTCAAAAATATCCAGCGGCTTTTTTAAAAAGCGCATTAGATGCTATTGATTTATCAGATGAACTGTTAAAAAACTGGTTAAGTACTTGTATGTTTGATGATTCAAATATAGATTATAGTGAAACAATCGAAAAGATTGCAAAAAATTTAAATGAGCATAATAGCTCTAAAAACCACGGTAGACATTTTGATATTGAGAAATGTAAAAACATTGGTTTAAAAATTATTCAATTGGAAAATGACGCAGGTTTACAAGATGCTGTGCTCAGTCTACATCATCTGTATACTATTACATTAGGACAAACAAATACATGTAAGATTATTGAAAATCAAAACGGTCTGGCATATGTATCTTTAATTAATAATTAGGTGGGATTATATTATGAGTAATTATGATAAAGACGTTGAAAACATATATAGACAGTGCGGTTTAGATTATTTATTAGATGAAATTAGTTACGATAACAATACTCTTAACAATAAAATAAACACTAAATTAGCCACTAAATTTAAATCATCATGTGAAATTACTGGTTGTCATAATTTAAGCAATACAACACAAATAATACGTTTTGAGTGAGAATAATAACTAGTTATTTTCGTTTTAAATTCAAAACAAAATCAGCCGCCTCAGACCCATAAAAGTCCGAGACGGCTGAAATTCTACCTACTTAATCTTCTTTGTAATCTCGTCGCTGAGCTTCTTGATGAAGTTCACGCCTGCAATGCCATTCTCGCTGTACCCCCACTTTTTCAGCAAGGTATTAACTGCCTTTGCAGTACCTTTTCCGTATGTACCGTTCTTATCCATACCTACGTTGTGGAGTTTGACCGCCTTCGCAAGAAGCAGCAGCTCCTTGAGCGCAAGCACACCGTTTGTTTTGTCACCCTGCTTGTAGCCTGTCTTGTCAAGCACTTTCGCACTTATCTTGCTCTGTTTCTTTGGTCTCAGGAAGCCTGCAATATGGTCATAAGTATGCTTGACCTTAGTGCAGGCTTTTCCACTCCAGTTTTGGTCATACGAATAAAAATAATTCGTGTTGCCCTCACCAGTGCAGATTGCTATGTGACCCCAGCCGCCATTCAACGTGCCTGACCATATCGCTACATCGCCCTTTTTCGGCACGAAACTCGGCGTGTTCTTTACCTTTGTGAAATTTGCTTTCAGCCAAGTGTTCTTATCGAATAAATCCCAAAAGTGATGTGCGTCATACCAGAAATTCTTGATACCTGAGCCGAAGACCTCGTTGAAATATGCCGTTGCAAGGTCTACACACTGTTTGCCTGCTGCGCCGTCATAGTTAACAGCTACGCCATTGTGCTTCTTGATAAACTCATCATATGTCATTTTCTATTCCTCACTTTCGTTTGTATCCACTTTGCTTTCAACTGTGATTTTAAGCTTGTGTACTATCTTCACCAAGAATGACGGCAATGGTATACCTATCACCGCAAGATTTTCCAAGATAGAAATACATTCATTGATGATAAACCATATCGTCACGATAAGACCGAAGTAAAAGCTGACGTTTACCTCAATGCCTATCTGCGAAAGTCCTGAGATAAAGAGCCAATCAAGTACGCCTGACACCGCCACCACAAATATGTAGCCGACCTTTTTAAAAAGCCCTTTAAGACCGACACGGCTTGACAGCTCGCCCCTATTCCATGCTTTCCACATTCCTGTAATGTAGTCAATAATCATAACAAGTACCAGAATGACTATAGGTATCGCCATGACACGGAAATATGCTGACAGCCCTGCGGCTATCGCTGATATGATGATTTTTGCTGTGTTTTCTTTCATTACTGTTCCTCACTTTCGTATGCTTGTCCCGTGATTGTTGTATACTCCTCAGCCGTGATCCACTTGCCGACGGCAGCGTGCACCATAGCAACCGACCACAAACAACTGTCATAGTATCTCTTGACCTTGACGTAGTTCTTACTCATCGCTGCTCACCTCCAACTCAACACCGTTCAGCATAGCCAGAAAATCAACGTTTGCCTTTATTCTGTCATGTTGTACCTCCCACTTCTGATAATTTCACAATGTACTCTTCCTCACTCGGCACTGGTATGCGATAGCTGTCGTTGCTGTTTTTGAATGTCACTGAACCACCTGCTTCGACCTCGATGTTCCGCAGGAAATCATCGGGTATTAACGATGATATATCGGTTACGATTGGGTTCGCTAGTTCGTAGTACAGCATTACACCTGACATAGCCTGTTTGAATGCGGTAGCGTCGGTGTAGGCGGTGTCCTTGACCTGAATTTGTGAAACTGCGATACTGTCTCCGTCTAGCACAATTGTTTTATCGACAAATGCATTTGGATTTCTAGCAACTGTTATATATTTACTGCACAGTATATTATGAACAGTTATTCCGAACGCACCTAATCTTTTAAACCCAATTGCGGAAACTGGCGCATAGAAATAATCTCCTACTGATTGACTAGATGTTTTCATCCACGTCAGCGTTCCCAAATCTACGCTGCCAACACATTGAACGTATCGTTTATTTTCATAATCAACATAATTTCGTGCCGTTCCTGCCGACCAGCCGTAGCCAGGCAGTGCCTTGATAGCTTCGGGGATTAGGTGTGCGGTTTCACCCACAGCGACCTCTGTCACCCCAGCACTGACTATTTCGCCAGCATTATACGGATAGTAGGTAGCTGGGAACATGGCTTCAAATTCTTCCACAGTTGTGGGCTCGTTGCCTGAACCGAACATGGCGGTGAGGTCAAATAGCTGTGGTGTGATTTGAAAATTCACAGTAACGTCAGCGTCAAGACGTAATCGCATCTCTATGGCGTTGTCTGCATTTGTAAATATCGTGCCTTTGCCATATTCGTAGAACCTTTTGTCTGTTTCAGATTCGTTATTATAAAAACCATTAAAATTAGATAATTCGGCTGTATCACTAGCATGGGAATGAAAAAGATATTTGTGTCCTATGATTGCCGTCTGAACAGGTACAATTCTTAGAAAAACTACATTTGTTGACGTTCCACTAATCTGTAGTGTTTTGTCAGTTAGCTTTGCTCCTGTAACACTCGCAGATTTTGCCTCTATCAGTTGTGATATCAGCTGATTCCACACGATTGACCTACCACTCACAGACTTCACCGACATCAGCTTACCGCCTGTCGGCACTGTCTTCTGATATGCCGTATCTGTATCAGTTTCAAACCGGTGCGTCACACCCTGACCTATGTCAAACAGTGCGTCCACACGCCTTTTCAACTCCTTGTCCGACAGCTTCACACGTCCTATCTCAGCTGTGTTTTCGGTAATCTTTCCGACCGCTGTCACATAGTCCTCAGGCAGACTATCAGCTATGGATTGTGCTGTCTGTGCGGCAGTTTCTGCGGCTTTGCGGTCTGTGGAGACCTGTGCGGCATGGTCTGCCACTGTAGCCTTGTCGGCTGTGACCTGTTCTGCCAACGTCTGCACCGCCTGTCTGTCTGCTGCAGTGCTGTCAGCATTGGTCTTAGCGGTTTTTGCATAACCTGCCGTTATTGTCTTGTCAGCTTCGGTTTGCTGTGCTGCCGTTGATGCTTGAGCTGCTGATACCTTGGCATCATTCTGAGACTTGACTGCCTCAGCGCGTGCGGTTTCTGCACCCTGCTTGGCGGTTTCTGCCTGTGTTGCGGACGTTTCAGCCGCTGTCTTTGCGGTTTCAGCACGGCTTGCCGCCTGCGTTGCCGTATCGGCTGATACTCCTGCGGTGGTAGCTGATTTCTCAGCGTTTTCAGCCGCTGTTGTCGCTGTTTCTGCAGCGGTGACGGCTGTCTGCATATCTGCGTGTGTCTGCCTGCCTATGGCGTCTATGCGGTCTAGTGCGTCAGCTGCCACACTTGGTGACGGGATAGCTGTATCACCGATAGCCGCCCCTATTCGCAGTCGAAAAATTCGTGATTTTTTAACTAAAATATACTCATCACCTGACAGCTTCTTCGCTGCTATCTGGCAGCTGACTGTCTGCGCTGACCGCAGTATATCTGCCGTTGGTGTCCACTGTCCGCCTGTAATATCGACCTCATATGTCACGCCGTCGCCGTAGTCTATCGTCATTACATAGCGGTCTGCGCCGTCTATCTCCATGCCCTCGACAGATACGGGTCTGGCGTTTGTTTCACCAACGTAGCCCAGTAGGGCTGTGTTCAGTGTTACGTCGTAGTCTGAATTTAATGTTATCGTCATTTAATCACCCCTCTTTACTCTATTGCAATATAATCAACATAGTATGTTCCTGTTGGAACGGTTTCCAATGTTGGCCCGTTATTAGATCCCATGCAGACGTTCAGATAGTACGACTTTCCCGAACCACTAACGTGGGTACAGTAGTTCTGATATGGTGTTGGTGCGGCTGTCTGCCGTAGCGTTGCTATGACCTGCTTAGGTGCAAAGGTCAGTCCAAGCGGTATCTGCATCAGTGGATTCGCTTTCGTCATCTTGTATTCCACAGTGCCATAGTGTATCTTGCCGGCTCGGCTCAGTATCTCATCGATTTCCTCGCCTGCGTGTTGCATCGGATAATCGTTTTCGGTGATATCCTGTGCCAATGTCACATTTTCATCAGCCATTATCTCGCCCCCTTTTTTTAAAGCTGTTCTTCAACGCTCAGACCTACCGCCGAAATATCTGCTGAAAGTCCGCCGTCAAAGGTAAATCCTAAATTCGTTATCGGTATGTCATAGCTGTCTGCGCCGTTGGTGTAGGTCACCACGTCACCTATGTCGAAACGTGGATCGCCTAATCTGTGATACAATTCTGTAGTATACCACGAAAAACCTCCTATCCTGCGCCACAGAGATTGTAGCAAAGACTCTGTCATGTATGGGTTTTCAAATTCCAGCACACGCCCTCGTGTTGTATCTGTCACACCAAGCGACAGCGTTACATCTTCACCGACTTTGCAGATAATGCCCACGATAACGTTCTGCCTTTCTGACAGTGTTGGCAGGTCTATTGTGTTGTTATCCAATGTTTTCACGCTCTTGCCATACCACTTTCGGACGTACTTTCCGTACCTGTCAACATACCCAAACTGCCCCTGAGCTGAGGCAAGGTAAGACAGCATTTGCCGCATGGTCACGTCCTTTGGCGCTGAGCTGACCTTGAAGTAAAAGTATTTTGAGTACAGCACCTTGCCGTTCTTATCTATCAACCTTCTGCCGTTCTTGTCACGCAGCAGTCGCACCTCTGTATAGTCATTGCCGTTTTGCAAGCCTAATTGTCTGCAAATGTCGTCTTCAACGGATCTATTCCAGTTCGGGATAGGTATGTGAGGTACATACGGTTTGTCCGAGAAATACAGCCTATCCGCCATTGTCAGCTGAACACTGCCGCCCGATTTTTTCGACTTAACGCAGGTGAAACGTCCCATTGGTATCTTTTCGTCGTCAAGTATGCCGCTAGTTTCGTAGTCTACGAGATACAGATAGGTGTCATACTCTTCGCCAAGAAACGCTGTTTCAGTGTCACTTATGGTCATGTTCCACGATTGCGAACACACGGCACCCAGCTCGATGTCGTCGGAAAGGCTTGTTGCCTGCATTGAGCTGTCAGCTGACATAATGCTGTCACCTGATATAACGCCCTCTGCATTCTCTATCCACAGCCGCCAAGTACGGCAATAGCTCTCGATACGCTGTGCCACAAGCTCCCCTGTTTTGTACATTCAAACGCCCCCTTACTGCATTATCAAGTCCACCGCAACGCCTTTGCAGAACTGCTTGTTCTCATCCCAGCCGAAAACCTCATAGGTGGGGTCGCCTGCATAAACGTCAAAAGTGCTTTCCTGAAATGTTTCGTCAAGGAGCGTGATACTGAAAAACGGACTGTCAACGTTGGAGATATACTCATTGAGCTTTGCCGTCTCCTCGCCTGTGAGATGATACCATTTCAGCGTGACAGTTTTCTTTATGGCTCTTATATCGCCCACCATTTTGCAGTTAGCCGTCCGCCCTGCATTGTTCGACCATATCTTGTTGTTTGTAAAGCTCACTTCCGCAGGTGTGGCGACCCTTTCGCTGCCGAATATAAGTCCTCTGCTTTTCATTTTCTGCACCTCCTATGCCCTTATTGGCGACCTGCCGTTGCGCTTGATATAGTCGTTGATATCATCAATAACTATCTGTGTGATAGTCCTGCCATTGAGCGTAAGCGGTATGGTAACGCTTATCTTCTGATTTCCGCCTGCTCCGCCGTAAGACACAAGAGCCTGCAAAACAGCCTGTGTGATAGTATCCAGCGGTGCCTCGATATTCGTACCACGCTTCTGATCGCCCAGAACTGCAAGGAACTCAGAGTTCGGCGGTATTACTGCACCTTGGGCAAGTTTGGGTATTTCGGGGATATCAATTTGGCTTAGGTCAAAGCCAAATGTCTGACCGCCAAGATCACCGGGAAGCCAATCAGGTGTCGTGAAGCTCAGCTCGTTTATGCCGTCGATTATCCAATTCAAAGCGTCCTCAACTGCACCTGTCAGACCATTTATAAGCCCGATTATCAAATTAATAGGTGTTTTTGCTATGTCAACAAGTGCGTCCCATACGCCTTTGAAAATCTTCTTTACACCCTGCCAAGCTTTTTTCCAATCACCGGTGAACACTCCCGCTATGAACAACACAACGCCTTTAAGTGCTGAAATGATGTTCTTCACGGCGTCAATTATATTGCTTATGACATTGCCTACTGTCTTTATTATCTTGCCAAGCACACTGCTGACTATCGGTCCAAGTATGCTCACAAGCCAGTTCACAACAGGTGCTATGGCTTTGTTGTAAATGCTCAGAACGCTTGTGATAAGTGTTCCAACAAAGTCGAGGAACTCATCAAGCAGAGGTTTCAAGTGCTCCGTCCAAACGCTGTCAGCCACGTCCATGAGCTTGTCAAACACAGGTTTCAAGACTGTTTCCCACAGATTGAGGAATACGTTCTTTGTGGTGGTTATACCCTCGTTTATGCCGTCAAATATAGGCTGTCCCCACTCGTTCCAAAAGTCTGAAATGCTCTGCCAAGTATCGCACCACAGTGTTTTCAAGGCGTTCAACACAGGCTGTGCAATGCCGTTCCACAAGGTATCGAAGATCTCTTTTATATTGTCAAACAGTACGCCTAACGTGTTCCATACCTGCGTGCCAAAACCCGCCATTAGGGGTAATCCTACAGTGAGAAAGTTTTGCAGTATAGGGAACACTGCCACATTCCAGATATCAGAAAACACCTTGTTGAAGCTGTCAAAAAGTCCTATACCTATCTTGCCAAGCGTGCTGAAAGCGGTCTGCATAAGCGGTGTAAAATCGTTTATAAAATAAGCTTTGAGCGGCTCGGAAAGCGACATTATATCACTGAAAACTCCGCCGAGTATCTGAACAAGTTCAATGCTCTCTCTTTCAAGTCCGCTCCATATATCGGCGAAAATAGGCTTAAAATTCTTATCAAGATAGTCTGCAAGCTTTTCAAACTGAGTTCTCACTGATGTGAAAAAGTCAGACAGCTTTTTATCTGCCTTACCCGTATCCACCTCAACGCTAGTCCCGGAAGGCTGCATTATCTCCCCAGCTCCGCTGACCCCAGTGCTGTCTGACTTGCTCTCATCATTCAGCTTGTTCATCTGGTCAAAGCTTGCAAGAGAGCCTTCCTGTGCCTCCTGAGCCTGCTGTGCATTGTCGGCTATATCGCTGTAATTATCCGCCGCCTGAGAGGTGCTTTTCACTATGCTTTGAGCCTTGTCTGCACTGTTGCTTAGTTCAAAACCGAACGCCTCTGAAAGTGCCCTCGCTGCCCCCTGTGCCAAAGCTATGAGCTGTGAAAGCAGACTGTTTATCGCCTTGACAGCAGGCAGAAGAACGTTCATCAGCACAGTGCCGATAGTTGCTCCGAACTCTTTCCATTGTTCAGAAAGTATTCTTGTCTGGTTTGCCCAGCTGTCAGAAGTCTTTGCAAAGTCCCCCTGAGCAAGAGCCGTCTGTGACATAACGTAGTTGTATCTCAGTTGAACTTTTTCAGCCTGCGACATATCAGCAGTTGATTTCGTGATGCCCTTTGAAAGCGCATACGCCTGCAAGTTGGCGTCCGTCATAACGATACCGAACTGTTTGAGGGTCTCAGTTTCGCCTGTAAAAATTGATTTCAGAGCCGTGCTTGCCACGTCCTGACCGACATTATAAAATGACGCCATATCCGCCGACAGCCCTGTAAGAGCCATAGCCATATCGCTTGCACTGTCATTTGCAAGACCCATTCCTGCCGCCATTGCCATGAAGTTTGAGCCTGTCTGCTTTGCGGTAAGCTTTGAAATGCCGTAGGTCTTTACAGCCGTGTCAGCGAAGTCCTCCATTTTCTGCTTGGACTCTCCGAAAGCCGTGTCAACAACGTTCTGAACTTCCGCAAGGTCTGAGGCTGTTTCTATGGATTGCCTGCCGAAGTCCACAAGCTTCTTGACGGAGAATGCAGCTGTCAGAGCCATTGCAAGGCTTTTAAGTTTTGGCTTGATATCCCCCACCATATCGGAAAGGCTTTTCAAGCCCTTTTCAAAGCCCTCACTGTTTATGTTGGTGTCAAAATTCAAGCACCCATCAGCCATTGTCATTCACCTCCCGTCAGTTGTTTCAGAAACTCTTTGTCCTCGTTTTCAGCCCTCTGCTCTTCTGCTGAGAGCTTTCGTTTAAGGTCTATCATATTGCGGTGGTTTCTGTAAAACTCCTGCTCGTATTTTTCAAGCTTTTTGTCCTTGTTAAGCTTTTGCCGTATGCCTATAACAGACGAAAAAAGCCCCTCGCCTATCTCATTGAAATAGCCGAGAAAAGTCCACCAATGAAGATATTTTACCGTCCTCGTTTCAAAGCCTGCCGCCTTGTTCACCGCAGGAAAAATAATACTCTCGTCCTGCTCCCAGTCGATAGTTTTTGCAGGCTGAACGCTCTCCTGTGGAACATCTCCACCACCCACAAACCAATAAGCCTTGTTGACAGCCTCCTGCAAATGCTCTCGTGGGATATCCTCAGCGTAAAGGCATTTAAGACACACATAGCACTTTTCACGCTCGTCAAGTTCGGGGTCTGCAAAGGCTGAATATATCCGCAGTATGACCCGAAAATCCGAGCGTATGGCATACTCTTTGCCGCCTATTTCAAGGGCTGTTGGCAAACTGCCTATCATTTCAGCAGCTCCCTGAGCAGAGCCTTTTTGTCCTCGTCAGAAAGCTCCGCCACGTTGACCGCAGGCTGAGCAATATGTTGATGAGCGATAACAGGTGCGGTGTACTTCTCCACCTTTTCTTCGAGCTTTATCTGAGCAGCCGTCTGTGCTGACTTTATCTCCTGCACCACTACCGCAAGAAGCGCTTCAAGGAAGTTCACAAGCACAGGCTTGCCGTTTGAAGCCACAGAGAACACGTTCACGCTTCCGAGCGCCGCCGTACACACATCGCTTCCAAATATGTCATTGACCATTTCTCTTGCACGCTGGTCATACTCTTTGAGAAGCTGAGTTCTGTCCTCGTTCTTCTCACGCTCTGATACTTCATCTGCGATATTGTCAGCCTTGCTCATAGCGTCCTGTATCCTTGTGATGATACCAACATCTGACACGTTTATCCTTATCACTCTGTTCTCATCGCCGTTTATAGCGTACTCTTTGTAATTACCGCCGTTAAAATCTATTGACTGCATTGACATTTTTATCATCCTTTCTGTATTACGGCAAACAAAAGGCACTCCACTCTGAACGAAGTGCTTTCATATGTTTGTCATATAGTTTATTCTTCCGTAGTCTTTGCAAACGTTGGCACGCCTACCGCAAAAGTGACAGAGCCTTTCACTCTGTTTCCTGCAAAGGTGCAGTTGAACGGGATATTTACGCCCCCCTGTGGTCCGCCATAAGACTGCGGCTTGACTATGATATCTTCCGTCCATGCGTCATACGCACCCGTGGTCTTGTCAACGATGACTTCAAGCACGCTTGTCTTGCAGGCGTCGCCGGTAAGACGATTCATCATGATATCCTTGAGCTTTTCGTAAAGTGCGTCACCGGGCTTTGCATAGAATGTGTCAAGGTCGAACTCAGGCTCATAGCCGTTGTCCTCAACTGTGGTTTCATCAAGGATATTCTTCTTTGTGGAAGTGTCAGGGTTGAGTGCCACACTTGCGTCCTCAACGTCCTTGCCGAGAAGATACCAGCTTGGTGATGAGGCGACCGCTGCGAATGTAGTGTCAAGATAATGCAGAAGATGACTTCTGTTGAGCTTTCCGCTCTTGTATGAATAATCAGGCATATGTTTTCCTCCTTTTATATCTGATACTGTGCCGCTATCTGCAATTGATACTGCACAGTATCGTTTGTGTTTTCGTTTGGTATTGCGTATATCATTCCATTTGCACAGGTGAGCTTTTCAAGAACGCCTGTCCTTTCCTCGTCATCTGTTATGGTAGTGAACGTGGTACCTCGGTACTTGTCTGCATAGCTTTCAAGCCACATCTGCAATTCAAGCAGCACACCGCTGTTTGACATTCTGTCAAAGTCGTTCATAGACTGATACACCGCATAGAGAATGAAGTTATGCTGTCTTGTCTGTCCGCCCAGAATATCAGAGCTTATAAGGCTGTCGCCTGTTGAGGACAAGCCGTAATTTGTTGGCGTATCATCGGTAAAGTCGATATGGATATCGTTGCAAACCTCCGATATTTTCGGGAACTGCTGCAAGATATCTTTCACAAGCTCGATTATGTTCATTTCGCTTTGCCTCCCATTATCGCCGCCGCTCCTCTGAGTATCTGCTGCTTCTTGTCGGCTTTCATTCGCTCAAACCAAAGCTTACCGGCAAGTGGTTCTTTAAAAGTGCTGTAAACAAGGTCTTTGTCCGTAAGCACTTTCTTTTCACCCTGTCGGGCGTAAGACGAGCCTGTAACAGAGGATACCATAAGCTTGCCGTAATACTGATAGCGTGCGTAGGGCACAGTATACTGTATCTTGCCGCTGCCTATTTTTGTGCCTCTCGTGGCAGACTTTCTCAGATTAGTGCTGAGGGTAGGTGTATACTTCACCATATGCCTTATGCACTCGGCGTCAATGAACTTCTGAGCCTTGTCAAAGCGTTCTGAATACTTGCCTGCAAAGGACTTATCCCAAGTTATAGCCCTGCTGTCCATAGGCTGACCTATCTTCATTTCACGCTCACCTCCATATGTGGCAGACCACCGAACATATAATCATCAATGCTCATTACCGTAACAAAGTCATACTCCGCACGGAAGATTTTCATGCTCTCAGATATGCTCTGCGGCGTTTGATTATCAAACTCAAACTCGCATTTTCCTCTCACAAGCATATCCTTTGCAGGGTTTTTCGGTGCATTATCATCATAGAAATACACCCTTGTGCTGTCTGAGGTCTGCATACCGCTTTTCACGATACTTCCCGACTTATTCTCACACCAGTAAACTTTCTCTGCATACTTCCGCACAAATCCCTCTGTCTGCTTGTCAAAAAGATACACCGTGCAATCGCTGTTTGCAAGCATTTATCTCACCCCTCTGTAAAGCAGCCCTGTTCCGCTGAGCCATTTGTACACGATATCGTGAACGGCTCTGTCAGCGTTCTGCCTGCGGATATCTGAGCTTTCATATGACTTTGACCAACCCCCAACGCTTTCGGAAGATACCCCCTGAGTGCCGCCCTCCTGCTCTGCCTTGAAGATATTCTCCGCAAGCTCGCAGCAGCACATTTTCACTTCTTCGGGGATATCGTTCTCGTCAACGTTGTCAAAGGTATATTGCTTCATAAGGCTTGTGGCTTGCATTGCATAGAAGTCAAAAGCGGCAGATATGTCAGGCTCTCTGCCGCAAAGATAAACGCCTATATAATAGCTCTCGTTTGCATATGCTTTCATACTGCCGCACCTCTTTACTTCTTGAATCTTGCAAGCACTACCTTTGACTGGTCTGAAATAGCCACAGTGTAATGCTTGTCAGCAGATATATCTGTGCAGCGCTTTGTGCTTCTTCTCTCTGTTTCAACGTTGGTGTCACGCTTGAGGTAGATAGTCAGAGCTGATGTTTCGTCCTCTGTTTCAGTATCAGCGTTGAGCTTGATGATAGGGCATATGTAGAAAGTGCCAGCCTTGACAGCGGCGTTCTTTACAACATAGTCACCCACCTTTGGAGCGTAACCCTCTGCACAAGGTGTTACTGAGCCGAGCTTTATCTGTGAAGCAGTTGGTGAAGCTGTGCTGTCCGCAACAACTTCCTTTGCACCCTCTGCATCGCTGTCAACTCTTACATACTGTTCTGGGATAGCCTCGTTAAGTGAAACCTTCTTTGACGGAACGATACGGCAGTTCGCTATTTTGCCTATCTCGCCTGTCATGACCACATTGCCGTCATACTTATCGGCAGAAATAAAGTTCGGGTCCTTTCTAAGCTGTGAGTTCTGATGAGGATTAATAAACATAGCCTTTTCGGTGTTCAGCTCCTCATTGAACTTGTCAACAGCGTCAACAATGCCGCTGTAAGAGATAGCAGAAGCCGAGCCGTCATAGATGAGCTGAGCTTTCATAAGTGCGTCCATGCTGTCTGCGTCCACCTTAGAAGCGATAGACATTGCAAGCTGTGAAGTCGCCTGACCTGCAGGGTTGCCATAGCCGCTGAGAACCGCTTCATCAGTTATCTCCACCGCTTTCATGGCTTTCTTTACCTTAGCCTGAGTGGAGTCTGTTTCAAGCTTGACAGTTTCAGCCTCAACGCCCTCTGCAACATCAACTGCATCGCCGATATACTTGTACTGCGGCACTGTGATAGTGTCGCCAGGCACGCCAACGAGCGTTCTGTCTATCTTCGCAAAGGGAGATACAGTTATCTTAGACTCTATCTTTGCGTCGATCATATCACTCATTACCTCAGGGTCGATAAGGTCGGTGATCTTTGTCTGCTCTGCGAAATACTGCATAGAAATTCTAATGCCATTTGTCATTTTCATAATATCCTATCCTTTCAACTGTTCGTATTTTTCGGGGTCTGTTCGTTTAAGTTCCAACCTCTGCATATACCCCATTTTTGCAAAGGTTTCCTTGCTCACTTCACCTGCGGCAGGCGTCCCTGTGGGAGCAACCGGGTTCTTGATAGGCTCGGAACTTTCAAAAAGATAATCGTTATCTTTCTTCACGTTCTCGATAGCCGTCTTGATATCCTCAGCCTGATTTTTGGAAGCTTTGAGAGTTTCCACATCAAGCAAAGCTTTAAGAGCCTTGACGTTTCTTGCCTTGCTTGCCGAGATAGCGTTATCAAGGGTAGCGTCAAACTCCATATCAGATATCTTCGCCTGATACTCGGTATCTTTCTTAGCAAGGTCAGCGGTGAGCTGTGCGACTTTGCCGTTAAGCTCCTTGACGTCCACGCCATCAAATTCTTTGAGAGAGTTCTGTGCGGTATCAAGACTGTCCTTATAGTTATCACGCTCCACCTCAAGGCGGTTTTTCACCTTTTCAAACTCAGCCACAGTTTTATAATTCTCTGCCACCTGTTTTGTGATGTCCTGTTTCTTGTCCTCAGGGATAGCGATACCCATAGCGGCAAGGATCTCAAAAATGTTTTTCATATGTTTGCCCTTTCTACATAGCTTATATACCGCTCTGTCTGCGGTGTGAAAGTCTGACAGTTTAACGTCATATCAAGGACGAAATGGTATGAAAAAAGCACCCGGTAAGGTGCTTAGTTCCGATATTTGGGTATAAAAATACCGCCCGACATTAGTCAAGCGGTAAAATTATCATTTGAAATACTCTGTAAGTTCAACTTCCGAATCAATGTACACAGCGTCAATATAATAACTGTTGTGTACGATTATCTTCTTTCCGTTTAATTCATATATCTGCGTTTGTGAGCCGTCAACATCTGTCAGCATATCGGACCGTTCAATGCCTGGAATATGCTTTTCCAATGCCGCACATTGCTTTTCAAAAATTTCTTTGTCCGCAGCCGTGCAAATATTGTATTCATATTTTTTCATTGCTGATCATCCAATCCATACCTTTTATCTACTGATCTTCGTGTTTTTACAGCGGTCTTCAAAGTGTCTGCTATAGCTTCTTCTCTGCTCATGTTTTTTCGTACCATTTTATCTGACACCAAGTCTTCAAAAGAAATGATAGGGTCGGTCTGGTCAAGGGTTTTACGAGCTTTTTGATCTTCCATTAACTCTCTTGCCTGAAAGCGATACTTGTTACGCAGTTCACAAGCTTGTCTTGCCTGTTCTTCAATAGACTTGCTTTTGTCGATAAGCTGAGGAATATTTTTATTATGGTGTCTGTACCACTTTCGCACGTCTATATCAGACATCTTACCTTTCATATCAATTATATCACTATAATCTTTTTGCGTCAAGTCTATCTTGGTTTTTCCCACCCCCATATTCCCCAGTCCGTCGGCGTTCACACGCTCTCTCTGCTGAGGCAGACCCATTGCTTTTGAAAACCTTGTATACTCCTGGGAAGTGCCACGATATCGGCAGCGTGCGTTGATGATATCTTCCTCGCCTGCGCCTGCCTCTTCAAGAAGATGTATTTTCTGTCGCTGAGCTCTCATTGCAGTTTCAAGCTTTCTTTGCCGCTGTAAAGCTTCATACTTTGTGTACTCTTTATCGCCGTACTTAACAGGCTTGTTCTCCTCTGCATTCATCTGTGCAAGTTCCTCATCTGTGTAGGAACGCTCAGATATGCCGGGGATAAAGGGGTAATAATCGTGATAGCAATTCGCTCCGCACAGACCTGTCACAGTACCAAGACCGCAGATAGTTTCAAGCTCTTTTTTGCTGTAGACCTTGCCCTGCCATTCTTGGTGAGAGGGTCTTGCTCCGCTGTGCCAAGTGACTTCAAAATAGTCTGTGCCAAGCTCTTTGGCGTTGTCCTCATTCATTTTTGCGGTCAGCTGTGAAAGCCCTGTCATCACCGAACGCCTTGCGGCTACGTCTGCCCTGTTGCTCCAGCCTGTGGCATAGTCCACAGTACGCAGACCTGAGTTCGTCATATCCGAAATGACTTTCTTTATGACCGTGTTATAGTCGAACGCTCCGCTCGCTATGCCCATTATGGCGTTGTCAAGGTTCTGCTGATAGAAGTCAGCCGCCTGCGTGAATTTCAGCTTGCCGTCAGGCTGTTTTACTGCAAATCCGAGTGATTGAGATATGTTTTTAAGTTCCCCCGAAGTCTGCTCCGATACAACCGACAGCAGCCTTTGCAGACCCTCATTTTCTTCAAGAGAGATCCGTGCTTTGCCTTTGGTCTTGTATATGCTATCGTCCCATTCATAGCCTTTTTGCAGGATTTCATTGTACAGCTCTTTTATCTCAGCTTTGGAGAGGTCAAGGTTTTCGGCTATGGCTTTCTTTATCTCACGCTTGCTCATTCCAAGCTCGTGAAGCCTGTATATCTGCCAATCCGCCGAACGTGTTATCTCGCCGTTTATCTTTATCCTGCGGACGATATCCTCCATTATCTGCATTTCAAGGTCACGCAGAGGCTTGTCAAGCACCATTGAAACTCGCTCTATCTCGCTTGCTTTGAGCATTATTCTATCACCTCTGCGGTGCTGTCGGAGGTCATTTTCTTAGCCGTTTCCTCGTCCTCACCATACCATTTCATTCGGTATTCCCACAGTGGCATAATGCCCATAGATACGTCCTGACGATCGCTTGCACGCTTTGTTTCATCATCAGCAAGGATACTGTCCTCAAAGTTCACAGACAGTTCATAACCGCTTTGAGTAAGCCCATTATAAAACGCCAGCGAATAGCACAGGTCTTCAAGGCAGACACGGAGATTATTCTGTATCGCCGTGACAGTATCAAACTTTCTCTGCTTTGATGACTTAACCTCTGTGGCTGTCTTGTCAACTGTCTGTGGGTTTGAGATATCCCCATAGGACAGCCCCACAGCAAACTCTATCTCACGCTTGTATTCTTCAAGACCTGCGATAAAGTCCGCCTGTCTTAACTGTGGTGAGAACTCGTGATAAAAGTCACCGCTCGTGCCAGCTGACACGTTTACCCCTCTGAAAAGCCGTTCATTGAGCTTTGGCATTTCTGCACGTTTCTTACCTGTGAACGGGTCTGTCACAGGTCTTAGCACAGCCTCGTCAACGTCTATTGCACGTTCTCCTGATTCAAACTCCCAATCGAGCCTGCCGAATTGGATATCAGCTTTTCTTATGACTTCTTCCGCCCCTGCGAACACTGATACGCCTGAGTGTGAACCGTCAACTGTATTGTCGATAGGGTTGACATAATAGCCAAAAGAGGGTCGCAGCATAAGGGGATAGGCTATCTTAGGGATAAGCTCCGCCCACTCTGAAACAGCCGTGAGAGGTATCTCAGCACCAAGAGACACGCCGTCATTGGAGCGAAAAGCCCTGTTTGTGATAGTCAGCCCTTTTTCATAGTCCAGAGCGTGATATTCAAGCCTTATGCGGTAATCATTATCGCCCATGCGTTTTATCTCAGGGAAAATGACCTTTATAAGCCTGCCGTTCACGTCATACTCCACAGGAATGAATTGCGACTGCGGAACATACTGCACCTTATCAGCACCCAGCGGTTTTATTATCATTGCTCCTGTTGCAAGACCTCTTTGCAGATTTTTGTTGATGTTTTCAAGGGCGTTTTTCATTATGGCATCAAGCTTATCGTTGGAAACTTTCAGGGCCATTTCATTGATAGCCGTGTTTGCAAACTCCCTCACAACAGCGTGTTCAAGCCGCAGAGAGTGAACTCCCTTGGGTGCTGCATTACCTGCATACATTCTGTCCCACTTGTCGATAGCTCTTATCATACTGTCCGTCACGGCGATATCAATACCGTAAACGCCCTTTATATCTGACTTTGAAAGCATTCTGCTTATCCTCTCCCTTATTTTTGAAATAATGCCCATAGCTTACTGACCCCGCCTTTTCCATACTCTTTCCATTGCATACCGAACGGCGTCGATAACGTGGTCATTGCCGTCGGGATAGCCGCTTATAACGTTGCCCTCTTTATCCCTGTCATATTCACAGTTGATGAACTCCTCGCAAGCCACAGGACAACGCTTGTTATCTATAACGATGCTTCGCAGAGATTGCAGCCACTTATATGAATACTCCCTGCTGTTAGGACCTTTCTCTGCGCCTCTCGCAAGCAAGCCGTATGCTCTGTAATCCTCAACAGACTTATTCTCTGCACTGTCGCAGGTGATAAGGTCATTTGCCGTGATACCAAGCTCCAGCAAATGCTTTGCGGTATCAATATTCTTTGTTTTGTTGCAGGTGTACTCCTGCCATATGAACAGCGTGTGCTGAGCAGGGGCATAATGCACTCTGACAAAAGCGTAAAGGTCGGGATACCAGCCCCAGTCAACGCCGTTATAGATGTTATCGAACTGTGCTATCTCGTCGTCGGTTATCTCTCTTATGAGGACGTTATCGAAAACATTGCCACCCGTACCGTTTGCAACGCCCATATACTCGTTCTCATAGGCAGTGGGATTGGTTTCTTTGAGAAATTCGGCGTCATCAAGAAAAGGCTTGCCAAGCCACTTTTTCGGCACAGTAAGATAAGTGCTTTCGGTAACGAGTCTGTCCGTTCTCGGCACTTTGATGTACTTATTCGCCCAGTTCTGAGCCGACTTCGGAGGGTTGAAAGACTTGAACTTATATGCTCTCTCGCCGCCTCTTATAACAGACTGTTCTATCGTTCGCACAGCTTCTTCACCGCCGAACTGGTCAAGCTCCTCAAACCACACGATGCCGATATAGCCAAAAGGCGGCTTGATAGACTTTATCTTGTGCGGGTCATCAGCACCACGAAAGTATATTTTCTGCCCTGTTGAAATGCGTGTGATCTCAAGGGGCGACTTTGTGCAGGCAAACTCATCATCAAGACCAAGTGCAGATATTGCCCAAAGTATCTGAGAATAAACGCTGTCTTTTAGAGTATTCGCCACAGCACGCAGGACGCAAGCGTGCATATTCTCGTTCTTCATAAGCAGGTCGATAACGTTCAGACCGCAGAATGAAGATTTAGTCGAACCACGTCCGCCCGGGAAAACATACTCGGAATGTTCCTGCTCTGCAATATCGAACAGGACAGGCGAGAACGTAGGAGCAACAAGGCTCGCAGGGATACCGCTGTACGCCTTATCAGGCATAGAAACAGGCTCAAGCTTTTGTTTTTCAAGCCTGAGCCTTGCGTTATCGTATTTTATCTTATGCTTGAGCATATCGTCATCACGGATAATGTCACGCAGCTCTTTCACCGCCGCAACGTCCCCTTGCTTAGCCCTTGCCATAAGAGCCGCATTCACAAGAAGCATATTATTTATGAAGTCAGGGTCAAGGCTGTTAAGGTCAATGCCCTGCTCAACGAGGAACTCATAGTCCGCTCTGGTATTGGCAGGCTGTTCAAGCAGAAAGTCCATTACCTGCTTCATAGTCTTTTTACGCCTGCGGACTTCGCCTGATTTTTTACCGCCTTTTGAGCCGTTTTTTCGAGCTTCACTCGAGCTTGGAACTATTAAATTCTGTTCATTCGGCATTCACCTCACCTCGATTGTATTTATAACAAATAAGAGAGTACATGACTGTACTCTCTATTACTTGTGATTATTAAGACATCCGTATTACTATTTATCTTCAGATTTATTGTTTTTATTTTTCTTGTCTGTATTATCTGTATTTATTTCATATGTAATATAACCTTCAACAAGCAAGTCTCCTCTGTAATCTGGTGACTCTGGTAAATCAATAGCATCTTTAGGAATCGGTCTATGATTCTTTACTGCATCTTCAATAGCGTCATAGTCTGCCACTTCTCTACACCTCCATAAAAAATAAATTGCTCGCCAAACATGATCCCATTATACATGGTATCCCTACGAGTGCATTCTTCCATACATATCTGTATTTCTCAAACTCTTTGTTTAAAAAATCCTTGTTATATGCTGTACACTCGATCAAATCTGCACTTAAAATTGTGAGCATCGTCTTTTTGTCTTTGTAAATTACACCGTTCTTGTAAAATTTAGTTGTATCAACTGATTTATAATAGTGTGGAGCAACTATACTATATAATTTACAAATCGCTGCTGTAACAAAAAGTAAACCAAGCACAAGCAATCCGAATACAATAATTAGCTTAAATATGTCTACACCCCTCTTTATATCACAATTTAAAATAGCTTTAAGATTGAAATAGGATGTCACAAAAGTAACAACAGCTAAAAAAATTGTTATTATCACAGATGACCTACTGTTTAGCTTGTCCATACGATCAATTTGACATTGATAATCCATTTTACAGATGTCGTAAAAACATTCAATACCGCTATAGTCATAGCCAGATCCATTGCTATCGTCGCTCTTACCTTTTGATGCTGTTTTTTTCATACATTCACCAACTTTTCTATATTTTCTCTCATGATATCACTAATTCAAACAAAAGTCAATCTTAATTATAATATTTTTCTATACTGCACAAAATCACTTTGCCTGTTTTATGCAATATTTCAAGTTTTCGACATTTATGAACTTTTTACGACACAACGCAAAAGACACCCCGTTCGGAGTGCCTCTTGTGAAAATATTATAAGGAGTTTTGTAAATGGTGGAGCAGATGTTGAGCTGGCTCGCTCTCGACCTGCATACACCGCCCGAAGCCCGAAAGCTTGGCGGCGGTTCAAATATTATGTGTTGGCTTTGTCGGAAAACCAGCTGACCGTATGGAACAGAACGCAAGCTCATGCACTCACGTTCTGCATAAGCCCCTTACGGGGCTTAGAAAATTGGAGGTGACTTCAATGAAAGTACAAGTCTGAGGTACATCTACACTTTCCTCAGTTTAAATTATAACATAGGTAAAACGCACAAACCGCACAACTTTCACTTTTCTTGCAAATATCTTTGAATTTTCATTCGCACTCCGCTCTCTGACATTCTCCCACCACTAACCTGCATAGCTATCTGCAAGTACGTCTTACCCTTGATGAATTTCAGCACGAACATTCGCCGTGTCTGATAGTCCTCTATCCCCTTGATAAACTCCTCCACAGACCTCTGCTCACGCTCTAGCCGTGCCTGTTCGCACAGCAATGAAAGTGTATCACCGCTTGGCAGAAAGCCGTCTATGCGTGTGCTGTGTGGCGTGTAGGACGGTGGAGTGCATACGCTGATACTGTCTGCAACGTACTTGCCTGAAAGCTCTGTCTTGATGTCCTCAATGGCTGAGGCGTTCCTGCGGTAGGCTTTCAGGCGTGACATGGTCATTGGGTCAGTCATTAGCAACACCGCCCATTCTTGCTCCGCAAAGTGGACAATAAATCGGGAACGTATCGCCGCATATTTCTTCTAAATCGCTTGCATAATATTCTGTTTTACATTCACTACATCTTGTACAGCCGTTTTCATACATTAATTCTGTGCTTTCCCACTTTCCGTGCCTTGCTTCCTGCACGTCTGCGGTAGGTTCATCATCAATCAGTTTGCACAGGTTATAATAAAGTTCTTCTATGGTCATATCCCAATCAAATATGCTGTCTGTTTCCGAATCAATAGAACACTTTAACTTTTCTGCGTCAATATATCTTGACATTGTTATACCTCCTCAGTTTGTCTATACTCCTTAATTCCCAACACAACATACCCGTTCTTTATTCCCCAGCCGTTGAGGATATATGTTATCTTGTATGTATGTCCTGATATCTCATGTTTTGCGTGTTCTATTACTGTACCATTCAAGCTATGATAAGACTTTCCGTCCGTCGGTATAAATCTTATCAGATCTCCCGTCTGAAAACCTCTGTCATTCTTTCTGACCTCGAAAGTTTTCTCACCGCTCAGAACGGCGTCACAAAATTCTACGCTAAGTTTCAGATCATGTGTTTTCACTCTTACCCCTCCTATAAACTCATCTGACTATCATCATAGTCAACTTTCCTCGTTGTCAGCCTGCCGTTATAATCAGGGTAGCTGTTCAACCTTTTGTACCTTTCGCTAGTCTTGTCAGCCATAAAGCGATTGTCCTGTTCAGGCGGCGTTGGCAGGTAATATTCCTGTGGGATTTCCAAATCGTTATCCGCACAGATATCTAGAATATATCGCTTATACGCTAGAACGTGGTTTCTGCACAAGTTGGCATTACAGCCGTCAGGCCATGTTGGGTCACTGCAGCCATGCTCGATAATGGACTTGTACCGCTCTATTGACCTTAAAATTTCTGCCGAATACTGCTTTAACAGTTCTTCGGGTGTTTTGCCCTTTGCCATTTTACCCCTCCTCAAATTCAGGACATTCCGTTACTGTATACGAGTGTATCATACCGCCCTTTTGTGCCTCGTACATTCTGTGCTGACACGTCCTCCAACCCTCAACCGGACTGCGGTCTATGGACCATGCACATCCTGTGAGGTATTCTCCTGTTATCTTATCCTTTGTCGGTACTGCGTGATGACAGTACCAGCATAGGGTGTGGTCAGTGTGTTTCATTCTCACACCTCAACTCTTCCAGCCTACAATACACCAACGTATTACCACAAGTCTTGTCAGCGATCTCTGCCTGATAGAAGAACTGACCTGTCTTACTGCTCTTGCGGATAATGCACCCTGTCAGTTCGTAGCAATCAGAGCCGTTGTAGCTCACCATGCGTCCGAGACTTTTCTTTACTTCGTGTATCGTCATAGCTCCTCTATCCTCACATAAATGCCAGGTATGTCCGCCCAAAACTTCTCGCATATCTCACTTGCCACAAGCTGGTCATCAGTCCAAAAGCCGCATAGTGTCATGCAGTCCTTGAACATCTTCTGCAGGTTGTCTGTGTCAGGCTTGCTGATCTTGTACTCTCCGTCCTTGTGTTTGCCGTCATTTGGGAACAGCCACTTTGTTACCAACCTTATCCCACAGATGTATTTTTCAGGCGGTCTGTGCCTTGCTAGGTTTGCCGTGAGCTTTTCTTTTGCCGCCTTGACATCGGGTGGGTCATAAAATATTGGCTTGCCGTTTCTTACCGCCACCTTGTGTTCCTGTGCTGTAGCTGTCGGCGGTATCATTGCCATAAAAAATTCAGTCATCATCTTCCTCCTCGCATTTGAAATCTACTCCGTGCCACTTGTGTGACTTGTCATCATACACCAATGCTCCCGACTGTTTGACCATATCCCAAATGTATTTGAGTACCTGCGGCTGTTTCACGAGCCACCAAAGCGTGCGTGATTTTCGATAGTCGAAATCTTCATTAGGCAGCTTATGAAAAAGCGGTGGCATTTTCTTAGCTGCATTAACAACGTCTTGCCTTGCCTTACTTCTTGTTGCTTTCATCTGCGTGTGCTCCTCTCGTGCGTCATTATTCTGATTACTTTTTCGTCGGGGCAGTTTCAAGCCCCCGACAAAAAGTATTGTTTATAATAATAGATTTGTCTGTCCGTCCGACAAACTCGGTAATTTTCGATATTGTCCGACAAGAAAAAAGTTCGATTTTGTCCTGACACTTTTCGATTTTTTCCTGTCTGTCTAAAGTTCAAAAATTCGATTTTGTCTTGTCTGTCTGCTGAGCTTTTAAGCCGCATTCTCCCTCTTCTATCCAAAAGCCACCATGCTCTTTGAGGTATCTTCCAACGGTCTTTTCACTCTTTCCTATGTACTCCGCCAGCTCAGAAATGCGGCACTTGCCATTCTCTTGCACACCGCTGAAAGCTGTTTCAATGCTCTCCTTGCGCTCCTTGCTGCGGTCTTCATTAGTCTTCTTCTTGCTGAAATTCTTCTTCCAATTCGGCGTGATGTCCTCTACCTCGCAGTCTTTAAGCACGCCCACAGTATCCTCTCTGTGAACAGGATAATCAAACCACATATTGAGGGGAGCAAATTTCGGGAACTCTCTCAGAGTACCCTCTATACGCCATGCTGTGCGGTTTCTTACCGCAAGCTTAGCCTTGTCTATGTCGGCCATCATAAGCTTGTACGAGTTCGGGTGCAGGTACTTGTGCGTTATCTCAAGCATTTTTGACGGCGTAACAAGATCGTCCTGTGAACAAAGGTCATCAGTATTTCTGTAAAATCTCCTCATCCAGTTCTCACAGATACGGCAAACAGTTTCGTCCTCCTGCTGCTTGTAAAGGCTGTCTGAAATGTCAAGCTCTGAAAGGTCAAGAAGTGCGTCAGGGTCACGGGCGAATACTCCTGAACCGCTGGCTCTGTCCATTGAACGCTTTCCGCCCTGCGCTCCCTTTGAGTGGTGGTGGCAGTATATGACCGCACAGCCAAGCTCTGTACATACCTTGTCAAACTGGTTGCAGAAGTGTGCCATTTGGTCTGCTGAGTTCTCGTCACCTGTTATGACCTTGTAGATAGGGTCTATTATCACGGCAATGTAATTCTTCTTGCTTGCTCGGCGTATAAGCTTTGGTGCAAGCTTGTCCATTGGTACACTGTGACCTCGCAAGTTCCATATGTCTATGCTACTGAGGTTTTCAGGCTCTAGGTGCATTGCGGTGTACACGTCCTTGAAGCGGTGCAGACAAGATGCTCTGTCAAGCTCTAGGTTGACGTATAGTATCTTACCTTTGGTGCATTGCCAGCCAAACCACTTGACCCCCTCAGCTATCGCCACGCACATCTCGATAAGTGCATAAGACTTGCCTGCCTTTGACGGACCTGCAATGAGCATTTTGTGGCCCTGTCTGAGAACGCCGTCAATAAGTGGTGGTGCAAGTTCAGGCAGGTTATCCCACTCAGCACTCAGGCTCTCAGGGTCGGGGAGATCATCATTGATACTCTCTATGTAATCTTTCCATTCTGAAAAGCTTTCTTTGCCTATGTTCTTGTCAATGATGAACTGTTTCTTACCGTTTCTCATGACGCCTGGCATACGGCTAAGACGTGAGGGATTGCGGTTTTGTTTATCTATGTCAAGACCGCTCTCTTTGCAGACCTTGTAAAGAAAATCAACACGCCTGCGGTATTCATCATAGTTGGGAGCGTCTATCTTGACGATAGCGTGAACGCTCTTTCCACCGCTGTATACAAGCACAGCGATAGGAAGTTCAAGCTCTCTCATCACAGCATTCTGCTGTTCTATAGGCATACTGTCGCTTTCAACAAGAGCATAGCGGTAGTCTGTTACATTCTCGTTCTTTACGCCCTTGCCGTCAAGAGGATTGAAGCGGATCCACGCTCCGGCTTCTTCCTTGTAGTCGCCAAACACCGCACCAATGTCGCCGTTACATTCGCCAAGCCTCTTGATAAGCTCCCCTGCCGTCCTGTCACAGCAGCCCTTTGTGGGCAGATACCTGGTCTTGCCGTCCTTTTCTGTTTCCCACGTTTGCGTAACATAGCCCACGTTCTCTCCTGCTTCAAAGAGTGTTTCAAGATATGTGACTATCTCCTTGACAGGATCCCATTGAGCAGGCTCGGTTATCGGTATGCCCTCACCGCCGTTTACAAGGGGACTGCTTTCTTCTGCAACTATCTCGCCGTCCCAATCGTATGCCTGAAATTCATGGGGGCTGTATCCTCTTTCCTTTGCCATTTGCACGATAGTTCCTGCGGTCACGGGCTGAGCATTGCCGTTAAAGCCTTGCCACTTGTGTTCACACTCACCGCTGTGATAACGGCTGTCTGACCTCGACCAACTGTCCCAATCGTTCACGGAATAGCCCTCATGCTTGAGAGCCATTCCCACGTTGACCCATTCCTGATAATCACAGCTTGCAGGGTCTATGTATTCAAGCATTTTAAGCAAATTTGTGTTATCCATTCACTTCTCCTTAGTTCTCAGGTGTGTATGTTTTCGGGTCGATATCTCTCGGCACTCTCCAACCATTGGCAGAGATACGGGCTATCATCCTGCTTGCACTGTCAAAGCTCCAAGAGCCAACGTGCTCAAAGCCCTTGCTTTCCAGCAGCCTTATCTGCTTTGGAGTGGTAAGTCCTGCATTGCGGCGCTTTTCAAGTCGGTCAAGGATAAGCTTTGCCTTGCCTGCGTTGTCTATATCGTCAGGGAAAATGCCCAGCTTTTCAAGCTTTGCTTTCTGCTTGTCGGTAGCAGGAGCAAACTCCCAGCCAAAGGCAGGAACGTAAGAGGACAAGTCCTCAGCCTGTATTGACATTTCATACTGTAAAGGGTCAACGAGCTTTCGCTTGCGTGTTTTCATTTCTTTGAGCTGCTTTGCCAAAGACTCTTCACGCTGTGCCACAACGTCCTCACTTGCCTGTTTTTCTGCCTCTTCGATATCTACTGCACAGCCTGCCTCATTGGCAAGGTTTTCGGTCATTTTCTCGGCGACCTCTTCATTCTGACAGATAAGGTGTGCAGGTCTGCAAAGCTCGTGGCGTTCTGTGTGCCACAGAAAGTCAAGCAGTAAAAGCTCTGTCTTTCCCTCGCAGAGCCTTGTGCCTCTGCCTACCATTTGACAGTAAAGCCCACGCACCTTTGTTGGTCTTAGTACGATAACGCAGTCAACTGACGGACAGTCCCAGCCCTCTGTGAGGAGCATTGAGTTGCACAGCACATTGTATTCGCCCTTGTCGAAAGCTTCAAGTATTTCCGCTCTGTCTGTGCTTTCTCCGTTGACCTCAGCGGCGTTGAAACCCTTGCTGATAAGGATATCACGGAACTTCTGAGAGGTCTTGACAAGCGGCAGGAACACAACTGTCTTGCGTTCCTTACAGTATTTGAGCATTTCATCAGCTATCTGATAAAGATATGGGTCAAGTGCTGTGTCGATATCACTTGCCTTGAAATCTCCTGCCTGAGTTGATACTCCTGAAAGGTCAAGTTTCAGCGGTATGGTTATAGCCTTGATAGGTGAAAGATAGCCCTCTTTGATAGCCTGCGGCAGTGTGTATTCATATGCAAGGCTGTCGAACACCGAGCCTAAGTTCTTCATATCGCCCCTGTCAGGTGTAGCCGTTACACCAAGTACCTGAGCCTTTGGAAAATGGTCAAGCACTCTCTGATAGCCGTCTGAGATAGCGTGATGAGCCTCGTCAATTATTATGGTATCGAAGTAATTATCCGAAAAGCCTTTGAGCCTTTTCTCACGCATAAGGGTCTGAACTGAGCCTACTACCACACGATACCAAGAGCCTAAACAACTTTGCTCTGCTTTCTCGGTGGCACAGCCAAGCCCTGTTGACTTCATAAGCTTGTCTGCCGCCTGGTCGAGCAGCTCGCCCCTGTGGGCAAGGATAAGCACACGCTTACCCTGCCGCACACATTCTTCCGTAACAGCCGAGAAAAGTATTGTCTTTCCCGTTCCTGTCGGCAGAACTGCAAGGACTTTGTTTATTCCCTCAGACCACTGTTCGAGTATAGCAAGCTTAGCCTCGTTTTGATATGGTCTTAAATTCATCATCAGAACGCACCGGCTTTCCAGCCGCCTGTCTGAGCAGGCTGACTATACTGCGGTGTCTGCGTCTGAGCAGGCTGAACGGTAGTCACATTCTCGTCATAGGCATAGAGCTTCTTTATCTTGTTGGACTGCCTGTCCTCACCGTCCTTGTTCTTGTAGTTGTCAACGTAGACGTGACACTTGCCCTTTTTGCCTGTGATAGCGTTCCAGTTCATTTTCAGCGGCTCGCCGTGTTTTTTCAGACCGAGAGCCAGGAAAAGTGCTGAGAGTTTCCGCTCAAACTTATTGCAGAGGAAGAAGTTTTCTGTTATCTCCACGCTGTCCTCTGCACCCCAAATGGTGAATGTGACCTTTGCCATATTGCAGGACGGCATTTTTGCCGACCCCTCGTATCTTGTACGCTCAAACTTGCTGACGGTGAAGTCATAGTCCCCCTCAGGGAGCAGGACAAAGTCCCCACCCTCGTTGACTATCTCATCTTCCCAGCCGTATTCCATAAAATTATCCATGGTGTTGTCCTCCTTTTAAAATGGTACTTTCTGATTTTCTCTGATAAGCGGCAGCATTTGCTCCCAAGCGCCTATCAGACAGCCCTGCACGAAGTCGTCAGGATAGTTTGTGATAGGAGTATCATAAGGGAAATAGTTTCTCTGAGATACCACAAGACGTATATCCGATTCGCTTACGTTGTTGGCTCTCATAAGGTCTGCAAGCGCTTTCGGTATGCCATCAGGGATAACGATAGGTGGTGCAACGTCCTCAAAGCCGCTGAGATCTGTAAGGGGTTCTTCTGCCTTTGGTGCAGCTGTCGGCTGAGCCTGCTGCAATGTCACTGCGTTTGATGTCTTATGAGGTGGCTGCGGTGCTGCTTTCGGCTGTGCAAGCTGCTCCTGCACACGTCTTGGCATCGGCACAGGCTTAGGCATTTCAGCAGGCTGTGTATACGCAAACAGGTGAGCTATGCCACTATACTCAAAAGGCATTTCAGGCGGAAGTCCGTCACGATTTTTAGCATCCCAGCAAGGGTGATGTGTGGTGTACATAACACGGTCGCCACCCTGAGCCTTGAACTTCTTGCCGTCCTTATCCACAGCTACTGCATATGTTTTGTAGTTTGCAAACAGCACCATATCTGCCCACTCTTTCACGAGAGGCGATATCTGAGAAGAAGTTTTCTTGCCGAGCTTTAACTCCCAACGGTCATAAGCGCCCAGCTCGTCAGGCTGTTCAAACTTTCTCATCTGAGCGTGAGCCGTAAGCACAACGTTGATACCGCTGTCAACTACCTCCTGCAAGAGATTAAGAAACTTGCCTATCTCCTCTTTTTCGTAAACATAGCCGTTGCCGTAGCCGAAATCTTCAATGCCTTTCTTCTGATGAGCCGAGCAGATAGTTTCAATGCAAAGCTGTTCAGCCCAATCAAATGTATCAATGACAAGGGTCTTGCAGAGCCTGCCGTTCATAGCTTCCTTTACCTCGTTTTTGAGCATTTCCCAGCTTGTTGGCTTAGGGAAACGTCTAATGTTCAGCTTCTTTGTACTGCCTTCAGTATCAATAAATACAGGGTCGGGGAACTGAGCCGCAAATGTTGATTTGCCTATGTCCTCAGGACCATATATCACGACTTTCTGTGCGGAGCTTACAACTCCTGATGTTATCTCATACATTAAAATGCACCTGCTTTCCAAGTTTTCGTTTCTGTGTTTTCTTCCTTATCATTCTTATCATTGTCCATTGACCTGCCGTCCTCGATAATGATACTGCACTCGTCACCTGTAGAAACTCTTGTGGCTATCGCCTGCAAGCCCTGTGCTTCAAGCCACTTGCCGAAGTCATCAAGGGTGTCGGTATCCATTTGTTCAAGCTTGTCCAAAAGTACGAAACCGCAGTCAGGATTGAGTTTTCTTACGATAGAGGTAGCGACGATAAGCTGTTCAGCACCGCTTATACTGTCCCACTTATGCCCGTTATACAGCAGCTCTCCGTCCTCAACCGAAAGCCCCTCAAGAGGCAGGTCGGCACTGCCCAGCAGGTCAGTTTTAGCCTGCCTTACGTCCTCTATCTGCTCAGTGAGATATGTATACTGTGAACGGTAGTCCTCAGCGTCTATCTCAGCTTTCTCCCTGTCAAGGTTTGCTCTTATCTTCTTGTTCAGCTCCTCAATATCTGAGATGTTCTTTTCAAGCTCCGCTGTGCTTTCGTCCAAGAGGTTTTCTGCGTCAAGGCTTGCAAGCTTGAAGTTGTTCGCTGCCGCTTCATAGCTTGCTTTTGCACGTTCATAGGCAGACTTAGCAATCTCCAACTGCTTTTCGTAGTATTCTTTCTGATCACGCTTACGCTGATTTTCGCCGTTGCGAGCAAGTATATCCTGCTGCTGTCTGATAAGCTCTGAGGCTGACACAGGCTCGGCAGGGACGTTTGCATACACAGGCATTTCCTTTGCAAACTTAGACTTCTGGTCAGCTATCCTGCCGATAGCGGTACGCTGGTCATAGAGGGAATGTTCCTTATGTTCCAACTGATAGAGCGTATCGCCCACACCGATTATTTTCAGCAGAGTTGAAGCTTTTTCCTTGCTTGACTGATTTATGAACTTAGGCAGGTCAAGTGCAAACTGCTCAACGAAGCTGTTCAAAAGCTGCTGACCGCCTTTTTTGCCTGTGCTGTCGGTGACTTTGAGGGAGCTGTTCTTACCCGAACGCTCCACCACGATACCGTTGTCGAGGGTGATCTTCAAGTGCGGTTCGACAACAGACCCCTCACGCTGAGGAGAGGACGGCTTATACTTGTCACCGCCAAGCGCCCAAGCGATAGCGTCAAGCACAGAGGTCTTGCCCTGCCTGTTCTTACCACCGATAACAGTAAGCCCATTCTTTGCAGGCTCAAGCTGTACGGCTTTTATCTTCTTTACGTTCTCAAATTCAAGTGAGTTTATTTTTACTGACATTTTAGTTCTCTCCTCTCATATTTTCAAGCTTATCCCTTGTGCTGCATATTTTTCCGTACACCTCGCCGATATCAAAGGCTCTCTGTTCTCGCTTAGACATTTCTCCATAGATATCGAGTATATCTGTACAGGCTTTGTCTGCGGTATCATATGCTTGACAAATCGCTGCTTTTGTGCTATCATCAAGGTGTAATATTGAACTGGTATCTTTTGATACCTCAGAGCTTGTGCCTGTTGCCGCAGGTGCAGGCTCGTTTTCTTTTAGGTACTCTGCCAAATACACACCACACTTAAAATCTTTTTCGCTTAGCGGACAATTTTCGCAACTAACAGTAAATCCTGTACAGCACTCCACCGCCTTTTCAAACTCCTCTTTCGTTATCATCGTTATCCTCCCTTATCGGCTGTACGCTCATATACTGCTTGCCGTCATAGTCCATCTTCTTCACAGGCTCAAGTCCCTTATCCCTCAGCGACCTTGCGGCATCGCCAAGCCCTCTGTCGAAGTCCTCACGGGTCTTGTAGAATGCACACCTACGGCAGTAGTCCTTCGTTGGCGTTACTGTCAGCGCACCGCACTCGTCAGACTTGACATTTGAATGGAACACGCAAAGGCTTACCGCTCCACTGCCGTTGTCAAGGGGCTTGTCCCTCTTAAAAACCTCTCTCATCACTATCATCGCTTTCGTCCTCCTCGTTTTCAAAACGTTTCTCCCAGTGCCTATCCACCACGCTCAGCACAAGATACATCACTACATCTATGCCTGCAATCACAGCTATTGTTATCAGCAGTATTCCTACAATGTTCATTACCACTTTCCTTTCATTTCAACTTCGACCTTGACCACGGGTTTGCCTGCTTCTCTCACCGCACGCTCTAATTCCTCACGAACTGTGTCTTCGGCTGTTTCTTTGATATTGCGGTACAGCCCATAGATTGCTAGTGCAGCCAGTGCCACGCACAGTGCTATGGCTGATGCATATCTGATGGTCTCCAGTGTCGTTATCAAGTTGTTCATTTTCTCACGTCCTTTCATTTTTACGTCCTGTGTTTTAAGCTATCCACTCAGGGTGCTCAGTTCTTGCCGTTTCGCAAAGCTTATCCCAAAGCGACGGGTCACGCCCGACCATATCCTGCAAAGCTCCGGCAAGCTTGCGACCGATACTGTCCGCAGCCGCCTGCCGCTCCTGCTCGGTACAATCGTCCCAAAGCTTGTAGCTTTTGCCACCGTCGAACGAAACGTGCCTTATGACCTTTAAAGGCGGATATTTCGGCATTTTTATCACCTCCTACTCAATTCTATTGGCTATCGGGGTTGTACTATGCTAGGAAAGTTCCTCGATAACGGCGATATCCTCGCCCCCTGAGAGTCAACAAGGTCCATAGCCTCGCCTGCCGTCTTTGCCGTGACTGTTACCAGCCTTACGCCGCTGAACTTATCTGTCAGCTTAATTTTGTAGTGTTTCATTCTTGTACCTCCTTGAAAAATCTAACTTCTTGTGGTATAATGTAGAAAATTATACGAAAGGAAGTTTTAATCTTGAATTTTTCCGACAATTATTTAGCTTTCACGCAAGCAAGCTATTCTGATTCATTAAAAGCCATTCAAGAGGCAGCTAATCGAATACTTGAGTTGCAGAACGAGCAATTACAAGCCGTAGTCAAAAATGCAATTGCTCCAATGCAATCTATGCTTGACGAAGCAGCTCGGAACATCTTCTCTAATCTTGATATTTCAAAACAACTCTCAGCTTCAATAGGCGTAATGAAGCAAACTATATCACAATTCAGCGATATTATTCCTGACGAAAATTCCTCAACATCGTCTAATAGTGAATCAAACGACGTTTCTAATGTCCAAGATGATATTTGCAACAACATTGAAAATCTTATTTCGGAAGTTCCAATCGACCCCAAAGCAAAAGAAGATATCATATCATCAAATGAAATACGATCTTTAAGAACAACCAACCCTTGGACAAGAGAACAAAAGTTTCAACTCATAACACTGATTTTAAGTATATTAACTTTTCTTTTAAGCATTATCTCTAAATCAAGCGATGATTCAGAAAACGAATACAATACGACTGTAAACATCACCATAAATAATAATTCAGAAAAAGACGAACAGATTAAAGAACTTCACAACATACAAGATAAAATGCAAAATATTCTTGAAACTATTGCCGAATCCGAAAATGAGGAAGAATCCTCTACTGCTGATGATGAATCTCTATCTGAATCTCAGTGATTTCCACTTCTAAAGATACTATTCTGCAAACATTACTCACAATCATAGACCAGAGTGCTATTGTTATGCTCAAATCAGATATCAAGCTTATGCACGCTGCTATGAAACTTGCAAAGCAAAATGCAATACCTAGATAGTAGGTTAGTTTTTTCAAATTCACTATCCTTACCCCCTTTTTAATCACTTGTTGGCGTTTATGCCTACACAATCAGCAAAAAAAATTTGCTCTCGCTCAGCACTTGTGAGATCAAGAAGTTCCGAAAGCTTTCGCACTTCTGACGCCTTGAACTCTTTCTTACCGCAAAGCTTGTTGTACAACCCTTGACGAGTTATTCCCAACGTTTCTGCGATTTCGCTTTTGGATATTCCGCTACTCTCAATCTTATCAAGCAACATAGATGTATTCATCTACCCTCACCTCCGTTTCTTGTTATTGTAGTCATATTCGTCTACAAACATATTATACTCTATGTTGGCATATTTGTCAACATTATTTTACGGAAAAATATTGCTAAGTTTTTGTACCCGTTTTTGTCTACATTGACAAAATAATTTTACAAGCGTAAAATTTTGTTGACATTATAGGCTACAAATGCTATACTCAATATAAAGGACGGTGTTCTATAATGACAATGGGTGAAAGAATAAAGAAAGCAAGAGAGGCAAAAGGTTACTCTCAAACTGAATTAGCACATCTCTTAGGTTATAAATCACGTTCATCAATAAATAAAATTGAAACACAGGGTCGAGATATACCTCGCAGTAGCATTGTAGAGTTTTCAAAAGTTCTTGGTGTTACGCCCTCTTATTTAATGGGCTGGGACGAAGAAGATAAAAAAAGCAACGAACCTATTGACTCCAACGCAACCATACTCCCGCAAGACAACGTACATATAATACCTATATATGAGAGCGTGTCGGCTGGGTTTGGTGCTTATGCTGACGATTATGTTGTAGGCTATATGCCGCTTTATATCGTCAGCGAGGAAGAAGCTAAGAATACAATGTGCATTGTCGTTTCGGGGGACAGTATGTATCCGAAGATAGAGAACGGCGACAAGATACAAGTATTAAGGCAGGACTGGGCTGAGGACGGACAGGTAGTTGTTGCCCTTATCGATGGTGAAAACGGCGTCGTGAAGAAAATCAAGTATTCTGATAACAAGATAACCCTTGTATCATTCAATCCCGAATATCAGCCAAGAGAGTTTGTCGGTGCAGAAAGAGACCGCATAAGAATACTCGGCATCGTAAAAACAGTTATAAAATCCTTATAATAAAAAAAATCCCCGTCAGCACCGCAAATACTGACAGGGATAGCACACAGAATTTTCTCCCGCATGATTACAAATACATTATATCACCAATTTAAGACAATGTAAATGATTTCATAAATTGTTTACAAATGTCGATTTATAGGGAGGAAAAAATATGACTTGTCCAAATTGTAAAGGCGAAAACGCACCAGGCGTAGCAGTATGTGAATATTGTGGTCACGAACTTCCGCAGCCACAGAAAATTGATAACCACGTTGAGCATAACAGCAATATCGTTCAGCACATCACATACGTTACAAACGTCCAGCAGGTCGCACCGCAAGCTCCTGTTGAGCAGATAAGCCCTAAGAGCAAAAGCACAGCTGAAATACTTTGCCTGCTGACCTTTTTAGGCTTGGGCGGTTTGAACAGATTTTATGTAGGCAAAGCTGGCACAGGTTTGCTGTACTTCTTTACTTTCGGAGGTTTCTTTATTGGAGCAATAGTTGATATGATAAATTTGTTTCAGGGAAACTTCACTGACGCTCAGGGCAGAGTGTTAAAATGAAATCCCCTGCAAGTATTGTAAATACTGACATGGGAGAAAAAAATCTCGCCCCCAAGTGCTACCAACACTCAGAGGCGAGCAGAGCGGATACTACCAATATCAGCTCGATTCAAATTCACACTAACCCATTAAGAAAGGGCGAATTCTGCCCTTTTATTATACTGCATATTATTAAATATGTCAAGGAAATAGGAGGAAAAATCAATGAAGATCGCAGCGGCTTACGTTCGTGTTTCCACCGAAGAGCAAACAGAGCTGTCCCCTGACAGCCAGGTCAAGCTCATTCGTGAATATGCCAAGAAAAACGGCTATATCGTGCCGAAAGAATTTATCTTTCACGATGACGGCATTTCGGGACGTTCCACCGCCAAGCGGCAGGGTTTTAACCAGATGATAGGCACAGCTAAGCTCAAGCCTAAACCCTTTGACGCTATCCTGCTGTGGAAATTCAGCCGTTTCGCCCGCAATCGTGAAGACAGTATCGTCTATAAATCAATGCTCCGAAAGCTTGGTATCGACGTCATTTCTATCTCCGAGAATGTCGGTGACGACAAAATGTCCGTGCTTATCGAGGCTATGATAGAGGCAATGGACGAGTATTATAGCATTAACCTTGCCGAAGAAGTCAAGCGTGGTATGACGGAAAAGTTCGGGCGAGGTCTGAAAGTTTCAGGTCCTCCGCTGGGCTATGATATGAAGAACGGCGAATTTGTGGTCAATGAGCAGGGGGCTGAGGTAGTCCGCCACATTTTCGATATGTACGTCAACCAAGATATGGGCTACCTCAATATCGCCCGTGAGCTGAACGCTGAGGGCATACGCACCCTGCATGGCAATGATTTTGAGACCCGCACTATCGCTTACATCATCCAAAATCCCGTCTATATCGGTATGCAGCGTTGGACGCCCGGCGGAGGTGGCTCAAAGGGTCACTACCGCTCTGCCATAGCCGATAAAGTTGTTATTACGCAAGCTCACCACCCTGCCATTATCGACAAGGAGATTTTTGAAAAGGCTCAACAGAAAGCCGCAAAGGCTCGCAGACCATACGAACGCAGCGGCTCCACCAAGCACGAGTATATGCTCAGAGGCTTGCTGAAATGCAGTTCCTGCGGCTCAAACCTTACAATGGCGTCGGTCAAGAGCGGCACTCTGCAATGCTATCAGTACGCTCACGGGCGGTGTAAGGAGTCCCATGCTATTACTATCGGTAAGATAGACAAGGCGGTCATAGAGGACATACAGGGGCTTGTGGACGGCACAGCGACCGATTACAAGCTTGTTGACCAGTCCCCCACCAAGCCGAAGAAAGACACGTCCAAGTTTGAGACACAGCTTGAACGAGAGCGAATGAAGCTCGAACGAGTGAAGGCGGCGTATGCAGACGGCATTGACACGCTGGAGGAATACAAACGCAACAAGTCGGAAGTCCTCGCCAGCATTGCAGAGCTGGAAAGCAAGCTCCGCCAAGCACAGCCACCAAAGCCACAGCACACAGCCGACCGCCTGCCTGATCTAAAAGTCAGGGCGCAGGAAGTCCTCAAGGTCATTACCTCGCCTAATGCCACGCCTGTGGAAAAGAACAACGCTTTGCGCACTATTGTTGACAAAGTTGTCTTTGACCGCAAAACATCAAGCATTGAAATGTATTACCTGTGCTGAAACGGCATATTTAGGCGGGTTTAGAGGGGGTGTAACTTTTTGAAGTCTGGTGGCCCTGACGGCGAACTTGGTGCAGCGCTTCGCTATCTCAATCAGCGTTACTCAGCCCCCTGTCGTGAGGTGCAGGCAATACTCAACGATATCGGCACAGAAGAACTTGCCCACATCGAAATGATCGGCACTATTATCTATCAGCTGACCCGTGACCTCTCCCTCAAGGAGATAAAAGATAGTGGCTTTGACACCTATTTTGTTGACCACACTACAGGCGTTTACCCTATAGCCGCCTCTGGTGTACCATTTTCTGCGGAAATCTTCCAAAGTACCGGCGACGCTATTGCTGATATACACGAAGACCTTGCTGCTGAGCAAAAAGCCCGCCTGACCTACGACAACATTCTCAGGCTTGCTGACGATCCCGATGTCCGTGACCCTATCAAGTTTCTTCGTGAACGTGAGATAGTCCACTACCAGCGCTTCGGCGAAGGACTAAGACTTATTCAGGATATGCTTGACAGCAAAAATTTCTACGCTTTCAATCCTAGCTTTGACAAATAATAAAAAATGCGGGCTGTTGTTATCAGTCCGCTTTTTTGTACATATATCAAAAATCTTCCTTGTCCATCTGCTTACCGCTCCTGCTGACCTTTTTATTAAGTATCAGCGAAAAAGCCAGCGTTGCAGCTATGAGTGCTATCATCACAAGCACTGATTTTATTGTCAAATGCTTCAACTGTGCTCCAATATATGTCTGCACAAGCATTTCAGGCATCACTCCCATTATCGAGCCAAGAAGATATGGTCTGTAAGGCATTCGCAGTGCGCCGTGTATCATTGAAACAAGGTCGCCCGGCACAACTACCACTGCCCTTGAAATGTAGGAGGCGAACAGATTATTGTCATGTCCATAATTTACAAGCTTTCGTGCCTTAGGATATTTCATCTCAATAACACGCATGATGTCGCCACCCGATATTCTTCCCACAAGATAAGGAACAGTAAAACAAACCGATAGTCCTATTACGTTCAACAAAATTCCCACCCAGAACGGATATATTGCACCCACGCACACAAAAATAGCCGCAAGCGGGAATACCACCGACAAAGATTTCAATCCATAAAATCCCAGAATAACAAATGCGGCAAGCCACAAATTGTCCGGGCAATAACTGAGTATCTCAGAAAACTCATGGTCTTTCAGAAAAAGAGCACAGCAAAATATTATGATAATAGTTAAAGCAAAGGGTACATATCTTCCATATTTTCGCACAAAGCTATCCATAACTCCTCGCTCCTCTCTAATTCTTTAGGGTATTATACCATATTTGAATGTTCAATTAATTATCAATCAATGAAAACTGTGTTACAACTTTCGCTGTCAAAACAAATTTATAACTTTATCGTTCGTCAAATTAACCAACCATTCTCATTTTTGCACAATATCCCACTATCACTATAATTTTTATAAGTAGAATTATGTCGTCTTATGTCGTGAATTGTTCTTAAACAAGTCGATTTCTGTTTTAATTTATGTATATCTGATTAATAGGTTAAATTTGTACAATATTGCTATTGACCGACGTACCAATTAATGTTATAATTAATTATAAGAATTATTTGGGAGGTATTTTTATGAGATACACAGTATACAACAAAGCAATGAAACGTCCAGTTTTTCAAACAAATGACCTTGTAGAAGCCATTGACTATACACGCCGCCACCCAAGAAAGTCAAGACGACACTGCATATACGATGACAAACTAAAAACTTTTGATATAAAAAAAATAAGACATGCCGCAGGAATATAAAACGCACAGGGTGTAGAACTCTGTGCGTTTTTGATGTATTTATGAATAAACAAGTCTTACAGTCACTCTGCTGTAACCGCTCCATGTGCAGGTGAACAAGGTCAGATCCCAGTCGCTGCCACCACCTTTTATGAGCGATGGCGAATCCCAGCCGCTCAGCAGTTCGCTGTTTGTGACAGTATAGTTAAATTCTCTGCCGTAAACATCGGTGAAAATAACCTCGTCACCTGAGCTGAGCTTATCCAGCTTATCAAAAAAGCCTGTGTAATTGTGAGCGCAGATTATAAGATCATTGTCTACACGTCTGCCGCTGTACTGACAAGCTGCAGTATTCATTGCAGCATAGCTCCAGCCACGAGTCACAGGAAACTCCTGCCCCAGTGTCGGGAATGAAATCAAACCTATATATGAGTTGCCGTCAAGCACGATATCCTTATCCGGGTCATCTATCTCGCTATCCGTGGATCGACTATCGTCAAAAATGTCAAAGGGTGAACTGCTGTCGCTATCCTCTGCACTGTCTGAGATCTGCGTTTTCAGATCACTCAGCACAGCCTCCATCCTTTTATTACTTTGCTTTTCATGAAAATAGTTGTAATAATTAAGGGATAATGCCGCCGCTATCAGCATTATCCCCATTATTATCAACAAAAGTCCTAACTTTTTTTTAGTCACTATTTTTCTCCTGTTGTAAAGGCGAGCCTATGTGGTTTCGCCTTTATTTCTCTTTTCTGCTTACTCTCCAACCTGCCGCGATAAGGATAACTCCACCGCCTATAAGTACAGGCACCGGCCAGTTGAGCGAACCAGTCTGTGGTATATTGTCAGGCGTTGAGCTTGATGAATCAGAGCCTGACGAGCTACTGTCAGGTGTGCTTGAACTACTATCTGTATTACTCGAACTGTCTGACTTATATGTGTTCTCTATAAGAAACAGCTTGTCATTGTTTTTGGTAACAACTGTGTAGTTGGCAGGAATATCTATCTCCTTAACAGTCCACTCAGCCGAAGAATTGTCTTTCCAAAAATACTCCCAGTTGTTGTCAGCGTTAAGAGTAACAGTATCGAAAAGCTTGCCGTCACGATATATCTCCACCTTGATATTATCAGGTATGAGCTTTTCCTGACCATCAGGAACTATCCACGACTTTCTTACACCATAATCACTGTCCCCTGCTGGGATCTCTTCGTATGTGAACTTGGTGTAAACTGTTATCTGACCCTCAGCCACGATATCCTTATCTATCTCGATAAGTGACGGAGAAGGTGTAAACTTAGCTGTTGTGTTTTCAAAACTCTTGCCTGAAACAAGATACAGACCCACAGAATCAGCAGAAAGCTTTACTTCACCGTTTGCGTCCGTCTTGCCTGTTGAAACCGGTGTTATGCCATCGGTTTTTACGTAGTTGTCGAGCGTATCAGCGACAGCCTGCATTTTTGAAGCGTCAGTAAAATCAGACATATCTATAGGATAATCGCTGAACTCGCCGGTAAGGACAAAGTCAGCTTCCTTACGCTCACCGACCTTATATATGCTCCACTCGGCATTACTAACAGTCGTTGTATCATTTTTGCACACTATATCCACATTGATATTATCCACTGCAGAAGCTGAGATCGTCATACTTCCCAAGGCTGAAACAGCCATTGCCGCCGTACACAAAACAGCCTTTGCAAGCTGAGAAAATTTAAGTTTCATCTTTGCTACTCTCCTTATCAGGTAGATTTTCAACATTATCGTCACTCTCTGGCTTATCTAGCATTGCCACAAGCTCATCATGAGAGATTTTTTTGCGTTTTGAATCCACAAACCACCACACAAGCAGTACAACAAACAATGGTATTGCTACAAAAGGCACGACCACAAGAGAATCGAGCTGAACAGCGTCTGCCGTTATTTTTGAAACACTCTTTGTATCGTCCGCAGTTTCAACTCTCCTTGCACGAACAAGAAGCCTGTGAGAATTGACTCCGTATGGTGTGCAGGTAGTCAACGTAACATGATCCTCACCTGGAATAATGTTCAGCTTATCCATTTCATTAGGCAGAACTATATAAACAGCCTCGACCTCATATGTATAGACCTCTTTCAACACTGTTATAGTGAACTCATCGCCCTCTGCAAGCTTATCAAGGTCGCTGAAAAGCTTTGCCGACGGCAGACCTCTATGTGCTGAAATGACCGAATGAGTGTCCGCTCCTCCAACAGGCAGGCTCGAACCCTGCAGATGTCCCACAGCGACATTTAACACGCCGTCACTTGTGCCATGATAAATAGGCAACTCCACCCTTATAGTCGGAATGGAAATATAGCCCATAACACCCGTCCCCGTGATATCCAGGATATCCTCATAGCCCTTGACCTGATCATAATCCACAAAAGGTCGGGCAAGCTTTGCTATCTCTTCATTATATTTTCTGGCACGGCTGAGTATCTCTTCATTCTCCTTGTCAGAAAGGTCATTTGCCGCTTTCTGATAAGTCGCCACCGCACGGCTTTGCGTTTTTGAATTCCACCAATCGCTTATTGTTGGATATAACATCACGGAGAGCCCCACAAGCAATAACAAGACCAATAAAATTGTAGTTGATTTACCGCTTTTCTTCCTCATGGAGTCCTCCCTGATGCCTGCCGACCGAGATCGGCAGGACAAAGGTAAAAATAAATTCAAAAATTAGTCGTTCTTAGCTCTCTTCTTAGCAATGAGAAGCACACCTGCGCCCAGTACGATAGCTCCGCCTACACCGTAGAAGATCTGAGTACCGATACCGCCAGTTGTTGGAAGTGAGCCGCCCTTCTGGTTTATGATCTTAACTGTTGAACCGCTTGTGCCTGAATCAGTGCCGTCGAGCATACGAATGGACTG
>OQVI01000009.1_pt1 | contig 88743 bp, 84 predicted proteins | sample 1691651 | NCBI WGS metagenome assembly OQVI01 (sample SAMN03418287, study PRJEB22391) | human gut metagenome | biome: human-gut; feature: organic feature; material: feces | host: Homo sapiens | place: Italy | collected 2013-04
ACGGCCGAAAGCTTAAATATGAAACATTAATAATCTCCAAGCGGTCTAATGACCGCTTTGGGTTTAAGTGGCACAGGCTGTACAAGCACTGCCTGTCAGGGATTTGCCGATAAAAAAACGTGGGTCTGCAACGAGCAGGCCCACGCTGGTATTTTCTTGGATTGAAGGGATGTTATCCGTAGATAATCTTTCCGTTCTCGTCTTCGTAAGGAGCAAGGTCCTTGGCGTACTGGTTCATGGCACGCAGGCTCATACCCATTGACGAGAAGCCGCCGTCGTGGAAGAGTGTCTGCATGGTAACCTTGCGTGTAAGGTCAGAGAAGAGCGTTACGCAGTAGTCGGCACAGTCGTCGGCCGTGGCGTTGCCGAGTGGTGACATCTTGTTGGCGAAGTCCATGAGGTTGTCCATGTCCTTGATGCCCTTGCCGGCAGTTGTAGGAGTAGGCGACTGTGAAATGCAGTTGATGCGCACGTGCTTCTCGCGTCCGTAGATGTAACCGAAGCTGCGCGCAATGCTTTCGAGCATGCTCTTGGCGTCAGCCATGTCGTTGTATCCGAAGAATGTACGCTGTGCGGCAACGTATGTAAGGGCTACGACAGAACCGTATTCAGCTATGGCGTCTTGCTTTTTAGCCACTTGCAGCATCTTGTGGAAAGATATTGCCGATATGTCGAGCGTCTTCTGCAGGTAGTTATAGTCGAGGTCGTCATAAGTACGGTGCTTGCGTACGTTGGGACTCATTCCGATAGAGTGGAGTACGAAGTCGATTTTGCCGCCCAGCAAGCGTACTGATTCAGAGAATACGTTGGCCAGGTCGTCAACGCTTGTAGCGTCGGCAGCTATGACAGGGGCTGACAGCTGTTCGCTCAGTTTGTCGAGCGTACCCATGCGCAGCGCCATGGCTGTGTTGCTGAGTGTTATGCTTGCTCCTTCTTCTACTGCCTTCACGGCCACTTTCCATGCGATGGAGTCTTCGTTGAGCGCGCCGAAGATGATGCCGCGCTTTCCTTTTAATAAGTTGTGAGTCATTGTGTTAAATGCCTTTTTGATTTGTATTCCGTGTGCAAAATTACATCTTTCTTGCGATACGGCAAATTTTTTCGGCGCATAATGTGTTTTTCACGGCCATAATTAGTGGTGTGTGGCGTAAACGCGGGCAAAAAGAAAGGCGGCACAACAGTGCCGCCTTTATTGTTTATGGGTCATCAGTTGCGGTTTACTTGTTGATGAATTTCTTTCCGTTTTGGATGAGTATGCCCTTCGTGTCCTTGCTTACGCGCTGGCCGGCGAGGTTGTATACGGGAGCGTTCTCGTCGGTTGCGGCGGGAACTGTCATGCTCTCCTCTATGCCTGTGCCTACTTCGTCAAGTACGTAGAGGCAGGGCATTATGCCGCGCTCGTTGCCGTAGCATCCGAATGAGTTGTATTCAGGATCATACTGCACGTACTTGTTCTTGTCAACGTTAGTGATCTTGAATGTTCCGTCGCTGTTGGCTTCAACGTTCCAAAGCTCGCCGCCGTCAGGCGTAGCACTTGCGTTGAAGCTGTCGAAAGTGCCTGTCTGGTAGAGGTAGCGGCCGTCGGGTTGTGTGATGAAATACGGGTTTTCGTTGCTGTTGGCTTTCTCTGAAGTCAGCGTGAAGGCGTATTCCTTGTCTGTTGTCAGTTCGATGTCTCCGGCTTCGTTGGCCTTTGCCTCTTCTGTGTAGAGGTAGCCGTAGTTGCTCTCAACGGGTTTTGCGATGAGCAGTACGCCGTCGTTCTCAACCACCCACAGGTACTTTTTGCCGTGCTCTACCGTTGTCGCTTTCTTATATGTCAGCATTTCGGCAGGTTCGGGAGTCTCGCCTTCGATGTAGACGGTTATCGAGTTGATCTGGGTGTTGCCGGCGATGTCGAATACGACGCTGTTGGCCGTGCCCGTCCAATTCGCTCCGTCAAGCGTTCCGTTGTCTACGGTGTTGCCGTTGTTCCACTTGCCGTTGTCGATCTCGATGCTCGAGAGGTTTTTCCCTTCTGGTGCCGTGACTGTAAGCGTACCAGAGTACATGCGCAGGCGCGGTGTGCCCGACCAAATGCGGTTGGCGTTGTTGTTGTCTGGCTCCTTTGCCGATACGGTTATCGATATACCGTTGAGCGTGCAAGTGGTGGCTTCGTTGAAGTCGCCGTCGTTGCTGTCGCTGCTTGAAACTCCAGGCAATGTGGGGAACAATGACTGGTAGTCTTCGTTGAAGTTGAACGTTGTCTGTGCCATGGCTGTTCCAAAGAACAGTGTGAGCAGACTTACTAATGAATAACGTAGAATTTTGTTCATAATCTTATTGTTTAATTGGTTAATGTAATAATATTTACAACTCTTTGCAAATATAGTGCTGTTATTTCAATGTAAGTGTTTTTTCGTATTAAAATGATGTTAAGACACTGCTCTTAAAAAAAAAGGGAAATACCGACAGGCATTTCCCTTTTCACGGATTATCGCATGTGTGTTATTTGATCACCTTGTCAGCGACGGTCTTGCCGTCAGAGTATGTAACCTTGCGGATGTTGATACCCTTGACAGGCTCGCTGACCTTGGTGCCTCCAAGTGTGAAGTATTCTATCTTTACGATTTCTGAAGATACGGTCGGAGCGTTATCTATGCCTGTAACAGGAACGCAGGCCGGGTAATATTCGTCGACTGCCGTTATGGCGTCTGCGTTCTGGGCCTTTACGATATGCTCAACGAGGGAGTTGATGTAAACTTCCACGTTGGTGTACCAGCCTTTTTCCGTATCAAGAGTGTAGAGGTTTGCGTCGTCGGGGTTGTTGGGATCGAGTCCGTTTGCTGTTTCCCATTCGTCGGGCATGCCGTCCTGGTCTGTGTCGAAGCCTTCAGGTCTTGTTTCAGACGGGAAGTTGTCTTCTGTATATCCGTTAACGTCGGCAACGATGTCGATAAGTCCGTCCTCGTTTGTTACAGAGCCTTTGTATGTGGCCGTGCCGGTACGTGCCTCTTCCATGTAGCGTGAGTCTACATCGTCACGGTAAAGTGATGCGCCGCAGTATGACATCACTTTGTCGAAAGCCGTTGCTGCGGAATGTGTGGTAACCTGTCCTTCAGGAGCCGGTTGGTCCATCTTTATCCTTACGCACATGTCGCCGTCTGTGTTTGCCTTGTGTTCAACCTCGTCACCATACAAGTTTAAAGTGTCAAGGCTCCATTTCTCACCGTCGATGGTGAATACGCCGCTGTCGTAATTAACTCCGTTCCAGTCCCTGTTCTCCGTAATGGTTCCGCTGTTTGTCTCGGTCGTGTTGCCGTTAATGTAGTAACGGCTGGTCATTCCGTATATGTCTGGATGTCCGCTCGAGTTGCCTGACGACGCAACGGATATTTCAGTTACGCGCTGTGCCTTGCTGTCGGGAGTTGCCGGACCGCCTTTATAGTAGTTGTTTACAATGTTGATTTGTCCGCCGCCGGGGCCGCCGTAGCATCCGTTGCTGTTGCCCCAGTTGTACATGACGCAGTTGCGGAAGTCAACATTCTCGGCCTGTACGGGATTAGCCCATTTGTATTCGTCATACATGGCGTTGCTCTTGTAGCCGTCCCATTCGTAGCGTGCGCCGTTGAAACGCGGAACGCGGTTGGTTACGTGGGCTATCATGTTGTGGTGGAAGCTGGCCAGCTTGCCTCCCCAGATGCCTCCGTAGCCGTGTGCGCCCTTGCCGTGTCCGGCGTTGTTAAGGCTCTCGGCAGCGGTACACCATTGCATCGTGAAGTTGTTGTTGTCGTAGAATGAAGCAACCTCGTCGATACTCCAGCTGAACGAGCAGTGGTCGAAAATCATGCCGTCGTTCTCTCTTGTCCAGATAGCGTCGGCACCGTCGTTCACGTCTTTCTCCTGGCCGCGGCGTACACGGATGAAACGAACGATTACGTTGTCTGCATCAGGGCGTACCGTGCGGTAGCGCAGCGTTATGCCGGGGTAGGGGGCTGTCTGTCCGGCTATCGTAGTGTTGGCGCCTATTTTAAGGTCTGACTTCAGTGCGATGACTCCCGATACGTCGAATACTACAATCTTTTTGGCAGAACCGCTTACGGCAGTTCTTAATGAGCCGGGACCGCTGTCGTTAAGGTTTGTCACATGTTTTACCACACCTCCGCGGCCGCCTGTGACATATCTGCCATGACCTTCCGCACCAGGAAATGCCGGCGCGTCGTTTTGGGCGAAGGTTGCGGTAGCACTTAAGGCTGCTGCCGCTAAAAATAAAATTTGTCTTTTCATACTGTTTTGTTTTAGCCAATCCGTCGACACACCGTTTTGTGCATGGCGTGCCGACGGATTGTTGATTTTAGCTTTTAAAAAGTTTACTTGTTCAGCTGCTCAACATTATATCCGAGCTTCTCCATCTCGAGTGACGCCCAGATGAACGGGCCAACGCCCTTGCCGTCGTTGTCGCGGATAGGTTCGCTGATATAATATTCGAACGAGCCGTCGCGGCGGCGGCTTTTGGGATTGTCAGGTCCGAGGCCTGATACTTCGCAGCAGCGTGTAAGCGATATTGTCTTGTCAGGGTTAACCTTGACAAATTCGTTCAGGATACCTTTGTATGCCTTAAGTCCGGCTTCTTTCAGGTCGTTGCCGAAGTAGCCGAGGCGTGCGCCTTTCAGCAGCACGTATGCAAACATTGATGAAGCTGTAGCCTCAAGATAGTTGCGGGGGTCTTTAACATCGAGCACGTCATACCATACGCCGGTGGCCTTGTCCTGGTACTTGACGGTAGACTTCATTACGTTGTTGAGCATTTCGATAAGTTTGCCGCGGTTCTCGTAGTCCTGTGGCAGTGCATCGAGCACCTCGAGTATTGCCATGGCGAACCATCCTTGTGCGCGTGCCCATGTGTGCTGTGACAATCCTGTCTCAGGGTTTGCCCAAAACATCTTCTGGGTTTCGTCCCATGCGTGCTTCCACAATCCTGTCTTTTCGTCGTATGTACGGGCGTAAGTCTTTGATATCTGCTCGAAAGTGTCGTCGTAATACTTCTTGGCCTTCTTTTCTCCCTTAAGGATAGGTGCGGCCATTGTGTAGAACGGGTGTCCCATGTAAACGCCGTCGAGCCAGACCTGGTGTGCGTAAATAGCCTTGTGCCACCATACGCCGTCCTTAGTGCGCGGCTGTTTCTCAAGTTGCTTGAAGATAGTCTTCAATGCCTTTTCCAGCTTCTTCTCAGGATAGAGCATGTTCATGCGCAGTATGTAACGTCCAGGGCGGGTGTTGTCGAGGTTGAAGTCTTCATATTTATAGCCTGTGATGTTGCCCTTCTCGTCAATCATCTTTGCAGGATACTGCTTCAGGTAGTTGATGATGCTTTCGTCCTTATAAGCCAAATACGTATCGAGCATTGCTTCCTGTTCGATTCCGACCACGTAACCCCATTTGGGCCTTGTGGTGAAATCGAGGTAGCAAGGGTCTGGTACGCGCTGCATTTCAGAGTGCGTCATCCATTCGCTGTAGCTTTTGTAAGGGAACTGGCTCAGTATCATCGAGCCGTTGATGAACAGGTTGTCATAGTTCATGTCTTTTGTCTTGCCCGTGATGTAGACCGGTTTACCGTAGACACCGTCAAACTTACAGTTCTTGAGGTTGATGTTGTAAACATTGGTGCGGTCGTCAAATGCAACAACCATAATACCGTACTTGCTCTTCTTGCAAGTTACATTCTCCATGTAAACGTTGCGCACGATGGGGTAGAAGCCGCGGCGGCCTATTTCCTTAGGTTCGTAGTCAAGGTTGATTTTGAGTACGGCTTCAGCGCACTGGCCTACTTCGACGTTGCGCATGTAAATGTCTTCAATCACACCGCCACGGCATGAGTTGGTCTTGATTCGGAGTATGCGGTCGAGGTTGGGGCTGTCCATCTTGCAGTTCTCTACGAACACATTGTTGCATCCGCCTGAAATCTCAGATCCAAGTACAACGCCACCGTGTCCGTCTTTCATGATACAGTTACGTACGATTATGTTCTTGCTCGGACGGCCTACGTAGCGTCCCTTACCGCCTTCGCGTCCGTCTTCGTTACGTCCGCTCTTGATTGCTATACAGTCGTCGCCTGTGTCGAACACGCAGTTTTCAATCAGGACGTTCTCGCACGACTCGGGGTCGCAGCCGTCGCCGTTGGGGCCGTCGTTGTGTACGGTCACGTTTCTTACGGTAATGTTCTTGCTGAGCAGCGGGTGCATAACCCAGAACGGTGAGCGTACCATTGTAACGCCTTCAATGAGGATACCGTCGCACTGGTTGAAGTTTATCATCTGCGGGCGCAGTCCCTTCTTGGGACCGAACACACGCTTCTCGATTGGCACTCCGTCTTCGGCCATCTTCAGCAGGTCGGCACGTCCGCCGGGGTTCTGCTGTTTCTCCTCAACGACAACGTCGCGGCTCTTCGGAGTTTTGCCACTCATCAGCCACCATGTGTCGTCAGAGCCGTTTCCGTCAATCGTACCTTCACCGGTAACGGCGATGTCTGTTTCGCGGAAAGCGTAAATCAACGGAGAATAGTTTATACAGTCAAGTCCTTCCCAACGGGTTTCTACGAGGGGATAGAGTGCCCTGTCAAAATGGAAGAACAGCGTAGCGCCCTTTTCGATAACAAGGTTTACGTGGCTCTTCATTCTCAGTGCGCCAGTTTTCCATGTGCCGGCAGGTATGACTACTCGTCCTCCGCCAGCCTTTGAACATGCTTCGATAGCCTTGTTTATGGCCTTCTGGTTTTGTGCCGGAGTAGCGTCGAGAGATGCACCGTATTTCTTGATGTCGAAGGTACGGTCGGCAAATTGTGGCATCCTGATGCTTTTTTCGATTTGTTTGTACTTCACGTCGTCCCACGCTGACGCGCAAACCGCCAACGGAAACAACAGGCATAACAATAATGTCTGTAATTGTTTCATAAGTTTAAGTTTGTAGTAATGTATTTATATAAATTCAAAAATAAAGTTTTCACCAATAAGCCGATATTTTGCGCAAAAATACATATTTAAATCTGAATGAGGAAATTTAAGTTAATTATTTATGATGTTTTTATATTTCCGGTAAATACATTTTGCGTTCAGGATGTTGTTTTACAGCTTATTGTGCCATAATCGGAAGCTTTTGGAGAGTCGGATACTTCCAGATTGATTTTGTTAAACTTTATTTATAAATGAAATATCTGCAGTTGCGTCCTTGTGCGTATTTGTCGAACAGTCGTACAAGATATTTGGCATTGGCTTTCACCTGTGCCTCGTTGCCGTCGTACCCATTGACGAGCACGAGCACACGGCGCGTGTTGATGTCGATTTTAGTGCGTTCGTTGTCGCTGGTCGGCGTGCCAACACCGCCAATTGCGTCGCGGTATACGGGCAGTCCGGCAATGTTGAGCATGCCACGGCCTATGCCCTCGTATGGTTCGCCTTCACGTCCTACGCCTAAAGTCAGCGTGTCGCCGGAGAACTTGTCGGCATCGAAACCGCCGATGCTGTAACCGTAGGCTATGCTTGCAAGGTTAATCAGGTCGACGAGCGTGTCGATTTGATAGAGCTTCTTGCCTTGCAACATTCTTCTTATCAGGGCTTCTGATGCCGGGCGGTAGCGGCTTGGGTCCTTGCCGCAGGCTCGGTAGACACGGCGTGTGGCTTCGATGCCTGATATCTGTTTAATAGTCTCCGTCGTATATTCTGCCTTGTACTTTTCGCCTAACGCCTCTATTTCAGCCCACAGTTCTTCGCTGTATTCCGTATTTACCACGTCTGCCTCAACAGCTGCGCCGACAAAGCCCGGACATACTTGTTCGATTTCTTCTGATACGATGATGTTCATGCCAGTGCACAATTTAGTTAATTCATAATTCACAATTCATAGTTTGGGTTGATGGGTGGGTGTTAAAATTTACAATACCGTGAATTATGAATTGTGAATTATGAATTGAAAAAATGTGAATCAATTAAAATAGTATAGGAATGTTGCTATTCCGCTCAACGCCTTCTTGGGCGAGTCTTTTATCTCGATAGTGAATTTGATTTCAGCCTTTACCGTTCCGCGCAGGTTCTCAATGCTGTGCAGGTCGGCAACGAGGCGTACTGATTCACCAGACTTCACGGCCTGTCCGAATTTCATTTTATTCATGCCGTAGTTGACCATCATCTTCAGGTTGTTCACCTCGATAATCTGGTTCCACAGGTACGGCAGCATTGAAAGCGTGAGATAGCCGTGTGCTATTGTCGTCTTGAATGGGCTTTCCGCCTTTGCGCGTTCCTGGTCTACGTGTATCCATTGGTGGTCGAGGGTTGCGTCGGCAAACATGTTGATGCGTTCCTGCGTCAGTTCAACATAGTCGGACACACCGATGTTCTTGCCGAGCAGGGCGGCAAACTCGTCATAACTGTTGATAATAACTTTGCTCACTTTTTCTTGATATTTAATATGTTTATGTAAAATCTGTCATGTTATACCCCGTCGGGGCTGTATAGGAACTGCGTCAGCGGGTCAGCGTAATCAAACAGTTCTTCCGGTTTGAAGAAACGTCTAATCTCTATCGCAGCGTTCTCCGTGCTGTCTGAGGCATGTATTATGTTCTCCTGTCCGCTCATAGAGTAGTCGCCCCTGATTGTCCCGGGTGCAGCCTTGCGGCCGTTGGTGGCTCCCGTTATGGTGCGCACCACTTCTACCGCCTCGCATCCTTCCACGCACATTGCCACTACCGGTGCCGCCATCATCGACGCTTTTACGAACTTGAAGAATGGCCTTTCAGCCAGGTGGGCGTAGTGCTCGTTAAGCAGTTCGTCGGTAAGCTGCATCATCTTCATGCCTACTATGCGCAAGCCTTTGCGCTCAATGCGGTTTATCACCTCGCCTACAAGCCTTCTCTGTACGGTTCCGGGCTTCAGTAGTATTAATGTTCTTTCCATGTCTGTATTTTTGTTTGATATTAAGGTGTTGTTACTGTAATGTTCCGTTTTGCTTTGCCCGCACGCTCTTTCGCTTTTTTCTGTGAAACAGGCTTGCGTTGTTTGCATGGAAGGCAGGCAAAAGACAAACACCCTTGGTGAAGGGGCTCAAATGCGATAACAAAATTACTTATTTTGCATGATACAGCCAAATTTATTTTGTCAAATCTTGGATTTTCATGTTGGTTATAAGGCTGTAATATTGTAAGTTGGAGTGTTTCCCTGCTGGTATGCGGCATCGTCCAAGTATGTTATTTTTGTGTTTTTCTTATTGTCTTTATCGCTTGTTTTTGTTAACTTTGCGCCTGTATAATTATTATCAGGAACACTAGTAATGGACGAGAAACAGAGGATTCTGCAACTTAGAAAGGATTTGCAGGAGCATAATTACAAATATTACGTACTTAACCAGCCTTCGATAAGCGACCAGGATTTTGACTTCATGATGCACGAGCTGCAAGACCTTGAGGCCCGTCATCCTGAAATGGCCGACCCTGACTCGCCAACACAGCGTGTAGGCAGCGACATAAGTACGGAGTTTAAGCAGGTGGCACATAAATATCCCATGCTCTCGCTTTCAAATACTTATAACGAGCAGGATGTGGCCGACTTCTACGAGAGTGTAAGGAAAGGACTTGGCGGCGAGGATTTTGAGATATGCTGCGAGATGAAATACGACGGTTTGTCTATTTCTCTGACATACGTTGACGGGCGTCTTGTGCAGGGGGTTACGCGCGGCGATGGTGTACATGGCGACGACGTTACGGCCAACGTGCGCACCATACGCTCCATACCGCTCGTGCTGAAGGATGGCGACTGGCCCCGTGAGTTTGAAATACGTGGCGAGATATTGTTGCCTTGGAAAGAGTTTGAACGCCTTAACGCCGAGCGCGAGGCTGCCGAAGAACAGCTGTTTGCCAATCCGCGCAATGCTGCCAGCGGCACACTGAAGAGCCTTAATCCGGCTGTTGCCGCCGAACGGCATCTTGACGCTTACCTGTATTATCTGCTTGGAGACGGAATAAACGGTGACGGACACTACGAGAACCTTACGAAGGCCAAGGCGTGGGGCTTCAAGATAAGCGAAGGAATGCGCAAGGTGAAAACCTTGCAGGAGATTTACGACTTCATAAACTATTGGGACACAGAGCGCAAGAACCTGCCTGTGGCAACTGACGGAATTGTGCTTAAGGTTAACTCACTGCGCCAGCAGCGCGCCCTCGGATACACTGCAAAGAGTCCGCGCTGGGCCATTGCCTATAAGTTCAAGGCTGAACGTGAGTGTACCCGACTCAACGAGGTGACTTATCAGGTTGGACGGACTGGACAAATTACGCCGGTGGCTAATATGGAACCGGTGCAGCTTGCCGGCACGACGGTGCGCCGCGCCACGCTGAACAATGAAGACTTCATACGCAGTCTTGACCTTCACGAAGGTGATTATGTGTTCGTTGAGAAGGGTGGGGAAATTATTCCCAAGATTGTAGGTGTCGACACATCGCGCCGCGACACGCAAGCCCAGCCGGTACAGTTTATCAGCCGTTGTCCCGAATGTGGCGCCGAGCTTGTCCGCTACGAAGGCGAGGCCGCCCATTATTGTCCGAACGACGCAGGTTGTCCGCCTCAGATTAAGGGCAGGATCGAACATTTCATTTCTCGAAAGGCAATGAATATAGACAGTCTTGGTCCTGAGACGGTAGACGAATATTATCGACGCGGACTTATCCGCAACGTTGCCGACCTATACGACATCCGCGTTGAGCAGATTAACGGCGACGGCAGCCGGCAGAAGTCAGCGCAGAAGGTTGTCGACGGCATTGCCGCCTCGCGTCAGGTGCCGTTCGAGCGTGTGGTGTTTGCCCTCGGCATACGTTTTGTCGGAGAGACTTCCGCACGTCTGTTGGCACGCAAGTTCAAGAATATTGATGCTCTCTCGTCTGCCACGCTCCAGCAGCTTACCGACGTTGACGGAATAGGCGAGGTGATAGCCAAGAGCGTGATAACGTATTTCGCCAATCCCGTTAACCGGGAGATAGTCAGCCGCCTGCGCGGCTACGGACTGCAAATGTCGCTCAGCGAGGAGCAGATACAGTCGGCGGGCAATAAACTTGAGGGCAAGAGCATTGTCATAAGCGGTGTGTTCGCACGCCACAGCCGCGACGAGTACAAGCGTATAATAGAAGAAAACGGTGGAAAGAACGTAGGCAGCATAAGCGGCAAGACGTCGTTCATACTTGCCGGTGACAACATGGGGCCGGCTAAACTGCAGAAGGCGGAAAAGCTCGGAGTTCCTATTGTTGACGAGGAAACATTCTTGTCGATGATCGAATGATTACGGGTGGAATTTCGCCCGTATTCTAAAAGACGGCAAAACGCCGTCTGAAAGACCGCATATTACAACGCAAAAGGTTACCTTTCAGAATGTGAAAGGTAACCTTTTATATTTTATGAGAATAATTGACGGTTAATTTGTCTTGCCAGGCTGTTATTCTTTGTGCTAATGCACTGATATATAATAAGTTGGTGCAAAATACAATATAGCAGTGATAAAAACTGCAACCTGTATCATCTTAACTTGTTTCTGTTGTAGTGCGGGGTGACTTTTATATTGAAGTAAATCATTGACACAAGGCAGAGCACCGAACCGATAAGGTAGACCATGTAGAACGTGAAGTGCTGGGCAATCAGTCCGCTTGTGGCTATGCCGATGCCAATGCCTACGTCCCATGCCGTCAGATACGTGCTTGTTGCGGTAGCACGTTGGTTGTTTGGTGCGAGGTTGATGTAAAGCGTGTTCATTGCCGGGAAAATTATGCCGAAGCCTATGCCGAGAAGTACCGGCACGGTGAAGAACATTGTTTCGGCTGCGCCAATGGAGTGTGGCGCTACGAAGCGGCACATGCTCAGGATGAAGAATGCCAGGATAACTGGATAAAGGCCTATGTGGATGCACTGTGTGATGTAGCCCTGGTCTACCTTCTTGCCGGCAACGAGGCGCGATGCGCCCATGCCTGCGGCCATCAGCGTAAAGAAGAAGCCTGACGGAACGTCGAGATGTATCTCTTTGGCATACATCGCAACGAAGTTAGTGGTGGCTCCGTAAGGTATCGACAGCATCAGGAGCGTTATGCTTACGGGTATTCCTTTAATGAGGATGAAGCGGTCGAGCGACAGCTTGCGTTTGGGTGCGGCTGAATCCACGTTTGTCGTTTGTTTCTCAATCCTCCTTGACTTTATCGATTCGGGCGTGCGCGCCTTAACACATACTGCGCACAGCAGGCCGACTACGCTGAAAGCCATGCCGGTAAGGAATATTCCGTTGTATGTCACGTGGTCGTGCATGAAGAGGCCTGTCATAGGGCCGAGCGCCATTGCAATGTTGTTGGTCAGTCCGTAGTAGCCAAGCGCCTCGCCGCGCCTGCTGCTCGGCGTAATGTCTACGCACAGCGTGTTGCCACCTACGGTTACGCTGCTGAAGGCTACTCCATGAAGGGCGCGCAGCACAATGAACCATGTAAGCACGCCTGCCGCCATGTATCCGAGGAAGATTGACGCGCAGATGAAATAACAGAGTATGTATATGGGCTTGCGCGGGAACTTGTCCATCAGGAAGCCCGAGAACGGGCGCACGCAAAGACCGCTCACCGTGTAGCAGCAAAGTATTGCGCCGAGCATTGCCGCCGGACAGTTGTACGTCTCCTTTAGGTAGAATGGAAGGATAGGGATGAGCAGCCAGAAACCGAAGAAGAGCAGGAAGTTGGCTGCAAGGATGAAGATGTAACTCCGTGTGAATAGGCGCTCTTTCATGTTTTGATCAAGAATTAAGAGTTAAGAAATAAAGAAAAATCAATTAACCCCGTTTGTCGTATAACTTAAGAGTTAAGAACAAAGAAAGAATACAAGACGGGGCTGTTTCAGCACACGTGGATATTCTTTCTTTATTCTTAACTCTTAATCCTTAAATAGATTGTTCTTAGTTAGCTGCGTCGAACTCGTGCAGGAAGCGCACGTCGTTCTCCGAGAACAGTCGAAGGTCGGATACCTGATATTTCAGGTTGGTGATACGCTCGACGCCGAGGCCGAAGGCGTAGCCGCTGTAAACCTTGCTGTCGATGCCGCAAAGCTCGAGCACGTTGGGGTCTACCATGCCGCAGCCCAAGATTTCAACCCAGCCGGTGTGCTTGCAGAAACCGCAGCCCTTGCCGCCGCAGATGTGGCAGGAAATGTCCATTTCGGCGCTCGGCTCCGTGAAGGGGAAGTAGCTCGGGCGGAGACGTATCTTGGTGTCGGCGCCGAACAGCTCGCGGGCGAATGTAAGCAGAACCTGTTTCAGGTCGGTGAACGATACGTTCTTATCGATGTAAAGACCTTCAATCTGGTGGAAGAAGCAGTGCGCACGTGCCGTGATGGCCTCGTTGCGGTAAACTCGTCCGGGGCAGATTACGCGGATAGGCGGCTGTGTCGTCTCCATGACGCGTGCCTGTACGGAGCTTGTGTGGCTTCTAAGTATGATGTTCTTCGTTACGTCATTGGGATTGGTCTCAACGAAGAATGTGTCCTGCATGTCGCGTGCGGGATGGTCTGCGGCGAAGTTCATCTTGGTGAAAACGTGCAGGTCGTCTTCTACTTCAGGTCCGTCGGCCAGTGTGAAGCCCATGCGCGAGAAGATGTCTATGATTTCATTGGTTATGATTGTAAGCGGATGGCGCGTGCCGAACTTTATCGGGTAAGGTGTGCGTGTCAGGTCGATGTCGTCGCTTTGCGTCTCTTTTGACTCGCACTGCTCGCGCAGAGAGTTGATCTTCTCAAGCGCAGTTTGTTTCAGTTCGTTGATTTTTATACCTACTTCCTTCTTCTGTTCAGCCGGAACATTGCGGAAGTCGGCCATAAGAGTGTTTATTTCGCCTTTTTTGCTTAGATATTTAAGTCTTAAAGCTTCTATTTCTTCAGGCGTTGAAGCATTAAGGCCTTTCACTTCTTCAAGCAGTTTCGCTATTTTGTCGAGTATCATTTTGAAGATAATTTTGGTGCTTATTAAAATCTTGATGCAAAGGTAATATTTTTACCTTGAATATACGTCATAAATCAAAATAAAGTTGTACTTTTGCGCAAATTTTGAGAGACGTTACTTCTGTTTAGGTGGAGGGGACTTGTGTCTGAAAGTGATAAGGTGTATGCGGGGATAACGAATGTACGGCAGAGCCTTTAAAACGTAAGATTTAAGGTCTTATCTTCTTATAACGAAAGGTATATGATTATGAAAAATGGTGTAGTTTTGGTCTTTGTGGCTTGTTTGTGCATGGTGTTGTGGACAACCGGCTGCTCTGACAAGAAACCCGTTGCAGCCGATACGCTGGCTGTGGATTCGCTTCAGATGGTTGACACGGCGAGTGTCGACACATTGGATGAGCTGATATCCGAACAACCTATGCCAAAGGCGGCTGACGAGTTGTTTGATGATTTCATCTTCAACTTTGCTGCAAACCGTAAGTTGCAGTTGGGCAGGATTAAGTTCCCGTTGGAGATTGTCGATGGCGAGAATGTCGCCTATCTGAAGAAGAAGCAATGGAAGATGGAGCATTTTTTCATGGACCAGGGTTATTATACCTTGATTTTTGACAACATGAAACAGATGAATGTCGTTAAGGATACGTCTATTAACAATGTTGTAGTTGAAAAAGTTTATCTGGCTAAAGAGAAGGTGGAGAAGTACATCTTTAAAAGGATTAACGGGCGTTGGATGTTGACTTCAGTACATACCAACGACATGGTTCAAAACACAAATGCTTCATTCCTTGCGTTTTACCAGAAGTTCGCTTCCGACCCGTCTTTCCAGATAGAGAGCCTGAACAATCCTGTAATGTTCACGGGACCTGACCCTGATGATGATTTCAGCACTATGACGGGAGAAATCGCTCCTGAAACATGGCCTGCTTTTGCACCAGAACTGCCTTCGGATTTTATCTATAATATAATGTATGGACAGAAGTACACCGAAGGTAATCAAAAAATATTCGTCATGCGCGGTATTGCCAATGGTATGGAAATGCAGCTTACTTTTAAGCGTATGGACGGGAAATGGAAGCTGACCAGTCTTTCGGAATAAACCGGTGTTAACGGTAGTTTTAACATTTAAAGCGTAATCAGGCATGAAGGATTTATCAGATTATAGCCTTAAGGGACATAACACGTTCGGCATGGATGTGAAGTGCAGGCGTTTCGTAGAGTTTGGCACGGAAGAAGAATTGTGCCAGGTCATCAACGGACTGACAGATGCCGACGAGCCTTTGCTCGTTATTGGAGGTGGCAGCAACATCCTGTTTACAAGCGATTATGACGGGACCGTGCTTCATTCGGCAATAAAAGGAACTTACATTACGAAAACAGACGGTGGCGTGTTCCTGCGTTGCGGAAGTGGTGAGACGTGGGACGATATTGTCAAGTTGTGCGTTGGCAATGGACTGTACGGTGCTGAGAATCTTTCACTTATTCCCGGAGACGTTGGTGCGTCGGCCGTGCAGAATATCGGCGCTTATGGCGTTGAGGCAAAGGACATTATATTTAAGATAGAAGCATTAGACGTAAAAACCGGCCTGAAACGTGTTTTTACCAACGATGAATGTGAATATTCATACAGGTGGAGCAAATTTAAGGGCGAGTGGAAAAACCGTTATGTCATTACATACGTTACTTACCAATTGTCAGACGACTTTGTCCCTCATTTGCAGTATGGTAACATCATGTCTGAACTTGAAAACAGAGGCATAACGGCTCCTACCGCAGCGCAGATGAGAGACGTGATTATAGACATACGCAAGGCCAAATTGCCAGATCCCTCTGTTGAGGGCAATGCCGGCAGCTTCTTTACAAATCCTATTGTCGACAACTGTAAATATGACCAGCTTGTTGCAGAATTTGGTACGGTGCCTCATTATAAAGTTGGTGACGACAAGGTGAAAATACCTGCCGGATGGATGATAGAACAATGCGGTTGGAAAGGCAAGACCCTCGGCAACGCCGGTGTGCACTCACGCCAGGCCCTCGTACTTGTCAACAAGGGCGGTGCTGAAGGCAAGGACGTGTTGCAGCTTTGCGAGACCATAAGGAAAGATGTTATGGCCAAGTTTGGTATAGAGATAAATCCTGAGGTGAACATTATCTGACAATGAAGCTGACTTTTCTCGGAACGGGCACATCCGTGGGCGTGCCTACAATCGGTTGTAAGTGCAGGGTTTGTACTAGTACCGACGCACATGACAAGAGATTGCGCGCTTCTGCCCTTGTCGAGTCCGGCGATACGAGGATTCTGATTGATTGCGGTCCCGACTTCAGGCAGCAGATGCTCGGTTGGGATTTCAAGCGGATTGATGCCGTACTGTTGACCCATGTCCATTATGATCATGTCGGCGGGCTTGACGATTTGCGCCCTTTCTGTGTTTTTGGCGAGATTAAGATTTATGCTGACGAATCGACTGCTTGCAGGCTGAAACAGTCGATTTCTTATTGTTTCGGCGAGCATACGTATCCCGGCGTGCCCAAGATAAGCCTTAATGTGGTAAAACCGCATGAACATTTTACAGTCGGCGGAATTGACATCATGCCGGTCAGGGTGATGCATGACAAACTGCCGATTTTGGGATACCGCATAGGTGACTTGTTGTATATTACGGACATGAAGACAATAGACGATGGGGAGTTTAAATATTTTAGCGGAGTTAAAACTCTTGTTGTCAATGCTTTGCGCTTCAAGAAGGAACACCATTCACACCTGACGGCAGAACAGGCTTTGGCATTTGCCGATAAGGTAGGCGCGCAACAAACCTTCTTCACGCACATGGGACATGATATTGGTCTGCACGAAGAGACAAACAGGATTTTGCCAGATAATGTGAAACTGGCTTATGACGGACAGGTTGTAATGGTTTGACTATGCCGTGACAGTGGCTCGGGCGCATAGTCAAGTTATGTAAATTGATCGGATTTTCCTTTAAAAACTCTTGATTGCCCAATTATATCGAACAAGCAAAATTTTTTCACGATATAATTGTATTTTTTTCGAGATTGTGCATTATTGGTAAAAGGTAACCTGTCAGGACATGAAAGGTTGTCTTTTAGATTGTAATACATTGCCTTTTGCATGGCAAAAGGTATTCTGTTGGTTTGGTTTGTACGGGTGCTTTATTGGCTGTTTTAGTGGTTTGTATGCGTAAAAAGTGTAAATATATATTAATACAGACAAGTTTTTAGTTAACGAATATTATATTTAGTCTGTTTTCGGGCTTAAAATTTGCACGGTCCGGTAAAAGTCAATACCTTTGCACCGTGTTTTTCATAGTATTAGATTTAAGGTTAACAAGGTTGGAGTACAGCGGTACTCCTTTTTTGTTTTTATAAGGTTGAAAGTCTTACGTTTTTAGTGTTGAAAATCAATATGTAAGACTGTTATTTCTTGAATTTCCTGTATAATTTCCATGCAAGCATGAATCCGTCTGCCAATCCGGCTCCCGTTGTCATGAGCGAGGCCATGGTAAAGCCTTTTTTCCTGTTTTGTTCAGGCTTGCGGAAAAGTTCTTTCCATAAGACATTTATCTGTTGGTTGTCTCTTCTTATTTCTGAAAGAATAAGTTCTTTACGTAATCTTATTTCGTGCAAAGTATTGTAATTTTCCATTTTTTCCATACTTCGTGGTTTTATTCGATTAACAAGCTGGTTATGAATCTGATTAGAGGCTTTTCAATCCAGTCTTTTCTGAAAATGACAAATAGTATGAAAACCAAGATATAGAATGCCCCTATTGCGCCGAATGCCGCCGGATAGCCGATGACTTCGCCTAATGCAAGGGCGACAGACAAAGAGATGAAAAATAAGATTACGATGATTATCAGCGTCAGAATAGCAATAAGCAATATGGCCGTAATTACTTTTACGGTCTTTTCCATAACATCGAGCTTCAGGTAATCTGCCTGAAGCCCGATACTATGTTTTAACAGCTTAACGAGCTGTCCTATTATTTCTATGTTCTTGTCGCTTGAAAACATGCGCTATTTTGTCTTTAAGCATTTTCCGTCGTGGCAGCGTCTGTGATATCGTCTGCCAAGTCGTTCATTTCTTTTCTGCTCAGCTTGATGTTGTGCTTCTGGCAGAAGTCGTCGATAGCGTCAGTGATTTTACCACGTGTGTCTTTTCCCTTTTCGGGTGCAAGCAACAGTCCTAATGCTGCACCTGCGATGGCGCCTCCGAGGAATGCGCCGATGTAACCTAATGTTTTCATAATTAATCTATTTAGAAGTTATACAAAATGTTTCATACTCTTCGGCCGGATAAGTTCCAGCCCGATGTACTGATGTATTTGTTGATAGCAAAAATACTGATTATTTCTCAATTTTCAATATTTTTGTTCGACTTTTTTGTTAAAAACAATGTATTTCTTTGATTTAACAAACTTTATGTACAGTTTGTAAAGTATTTTACTCGTTTTTGTGTAATTTCGCACGATAAATGTAGAAACATAAGTTTAATATTTAAACATAACACGAGATTTATGAAGAAGTACATGGTGGTATGTGCCGGCCTGTGCGTGGCTATGGCAGTTACGAGTTGCAAATCATCCGAAAGCGCTTATAGGAAAGCATACGAGAAGGCTAAGGCGCAGGAGGAGAATCGTGCGACTGATCAGAATCAGGGTAATGAGGAGATTGCCGTAGTAGCGCCTGTTGTTGAAAAACCGGCAAGCGAAACCGTAGTTGTTGACAATGCCGACAACGTGCCTGTAAGGCAGGAGAGTCTGTCTGTTGTCAACGGTGCTGGTCTTAAGAATTTCAGCGTTGTAGTTGGCTCCTTCTCGGTTCAGGCTAATGCAGAAGGACTTCAGGGAACGCTCAGGGGCCAGGGATACGATGCTCAGGTTGCTTATAATTCAGTAAACCAGATGTACCGTGTCGTCGCAGCTACTTTTGATACTAAGCAAGACGCCGTGCGCAGCCGCAACGAACTTCGTTCGCAGTATCCTGACGCATGGTTGTTGTATAACCAAAAGTAATAACGTTCGTGGCCCGTATATTGTCGATTGACTACGGCAAGAAACGTACAGGCTTGGCTGTCACTGATCCTCTGCAAATAATTGCAGGCGGATTGGTGACGGTTTCCACGTCTGAGCTTTTTGATTTCTTGAACGGCTATGTCAGTAAGGAACCTGTAGAACGCATTGTTATTGGCGAACCGAAACAGTCGGACGGGAGTCCGAGCGAGAACATGGCTAGGGTGACACAGTTTGTCAACCGTTGGAAGAAAGCGCGTCCGGACATCCCCATAGAGTTTTACGACGAACGTTTTACATCCGTACTTGCCCATAGGGCGATGATAGACGGAGGCTTGGGCAAGAAGAGACGTCAGAATAAAGCTTTAGTCGATGAAGTTAGCGCCACGATAATATTGCAAAGCTATTTAGAGTCTGTTAGAAGAAAAAAATAATGGTATTACCTATTTATATTTACGGACAACCCGTACTCCGCAAGGTCTCACAAGACATTGCACCAGATTATCCCAACCTTAAAGAATTGATTGCCAACATGTTCGAGACGCTTACAGCGTCCGACGGGGTAGGGTTGGCAGCTCCGCAGATAGGTCTTGATATCCGCTTGGTGGTGATTGACTTGGACGTGTTGTCAGAGGATTTCCCCGAGTACAAGGATTTTCGCAAGGCTTACATAAACCCACATATTCTTGAATACGACGAGAGCAACATGAGTTCTTCCGAGGAGGGATGCCTGTCGTTGCCGGGAATACATGAAAGTGTTAAGCGTCCCACACGTATACACGTTAAGTATATGGACGAGGATTTTAAGGAGCACGACGAGTGGGTGGACGGTTATCTGGCACGTGTAATGCAGCATGAGTTCGACCACCTTGATGCAAAAATGTTTATCGACCGTCTGTCGCCGTTTCGCCGCCAGCTCATTAAGAGCAAGCTGAAAGCCATACTTCAAGGACGTTTCAGCTGCAGTTACCGTACTAAGGTGGCAAGGAAATAACCCCTTTATTCTGCAAGGTTTCGCGTCATACGGCTGAAAGTCGTTGACGCGGAGTTTTTGGTTTTAAGTTGTATTTCAGGACAAGTCTTTATGCGCAAGTTTCTGTTGTCTTTATTATTGTTGCTTGTGTCATTTTCGGCACCGGCTCAATTCAGGACAGACCGGCTGATTGACGTCGGGCGGAGTGCGTTGTATTATGAAGACTATGTCCTTTCAATCCAGTATTTCAACCAGGTAATACTGGTCAAGCCTTATCTGTACGAGCCGTGGTTCCTGCGCGCCGTCGCCAAGTTTTACCTTGATGATTATGTCGGAGCTGAAAAAGACTGCTCTGAGGCGATAAGGCTGAATCCGTATGTTCCCGACCTGTTCGAGCTTCGTGGCCTGTGCTTTATCAGGCAGAACAAGTTTGACGAAGCAATAGCTGATTATGATAAGTCGATAGAATTCAATCCCTATAACAAGGGCTTGTGGTTTAACCGTGTGCTTTGCAAGATAGAGAAGAAGGATTATGACGCTGCCAACGCGGACCTGGACTCTATGATGACCATGTGGAAGACCTATTCGAAGGCTTATTCGCTTAAAGCCGAGGTCTGCATGCAGCAGAAAGACACGGTTGGCGGAGCAAAGTATCTTGACAAGAGTCTTGAACTTGATCCTTACGACGGGGATACGTGGGCGTACAGGGCGATGATAAGTTTGTCGCAACGCAAGTGGAAAGATGCTGACGAACAGTTGTCCAAGGCAATACATCTGAAGCCTACAACTGTTGCCAACTATGTAAACAGGGCGTTGGCGAGGTATAACGTCAACAACCTTAACGGAGCGCTTGCCGACTATGACAAGGCTATTGAGATTGACCCCAACAATTTCCTTGCCCATTACAACCGCGGCCAGTTGCGCGTCCAGGTGGGCGACGACAACCGGGCCATAGAAGACTTCAATTATGTAATCAACCTTGAGCCTGACAACGTAATGGCGATTTACAACCGCGCCCTGCTGCTTGAGCGTACTGGCGACATATATGGGGCGATACGCGACTATACCAAGCTCATCGACCAGTATCCCAACTTTTGGGCGGGCCTAAGCAACCGCGCCCGCTGCTACCGCAAGGTCGGCATGACGTCGAAGGCCGAACTTGACGAGTTTCGCATATTCAAGGCCCAGATGGACAAGCACTACGGCCGCCAGCGGCGCTGGAGCAAGCAGCAGAGGCACGAAGTGAGAAAGAAGAGCGAGATAGACTTCGACAAGTACAACCAGCTCGTAGTGGAAGACGAAAGCACCGTGCAGCACGAGTATTCCACGGCTTACCGCGGACGGGTGCAAAACCGCAAGGTGGACGTGGTGTTCCTGCCGATGTTCCAGTTGTCCTTCAGTCCTTACGACAATGCCGTAAAATCATACCAGGCTTACGACAACGCTGTGGAGAAATTCAACTTCGAGCAGAAGCCACGCCGCAAGTTCTACATACGTTGCGGAGTGAAGCAGCTTTCGGAAGAGGAGAACAACAGCGTGTTCGCGCTTATCGACACGCTCTCGGCCGCCATCGACGCATCGCGCAATCTTCAGGCCGACAAGGGGCTTATACTCCAGCGTGCGGTGGCCCACAGCGTGGTGCAGAACTACGCCGAGGCCGTCAACGACCTTACGGCTTACATACAAACCGACAGCACGTCGGCGCTGGCTTATTGGCAGCGTGCCGTCTGCCAGGCGCGCATTAACGAGTATGACGCGTCGCGCGGCACCGACGTAAGGCTTAAGACTATGAGCGCCCTGTCAGACCTCGACGCCGCAATACGGCTTGACTCCGCCAACGCCTATCTCTATTTCGACCGGGGCAACCTGCATGCCGCCAACAGGGACTACGCCAAGGCGGCAGCCGATTATTCCGAGGCGATAAAGCGTGACGCGAAACTTGCCGAGGCGTATTATAACCGGGGCATTGCCAACATAAACCTCGGAAAGACAGACTTGGGCATAAACGACCTGAGCAAGGCAGGCGAACTTGGGCTTTATGAAGCTTACAGTGCGATAAAGAAGTTCAGCAAGAAGTAGGTGGATGCTTGTTATTAACAATAGTATTTGCTTTGTGTTTATTGTCAAAATGTCATGTTCTTGTGTCGTTTCCGTGACTAAATGATAATCTAAGAATGTCTGTTTGTTTGCAAGAAGTAGGCGCGTGTGAGGCGGTTTAGTGTGTATGTATTGTACGTTACGCCTTCTTTTATGATGCTGTTTACGGCCTTTCAGCTTGCGAAAGGCCGCAATCTACATGCCTGAAGATAGTTTTTCCGAACCGTAAAAGCCGTTGAAACGTAACGTTTCGGCGGCTTTTTCATTGTTTTTTTGCTACTTGTTATTACACAAATAATAAAGAACGTTACCGAACTTGCTGTAATACAGCATGTTATGATTGCACTCGAAAATCGGCGTTTTTCGGGCGAATGGTGAGACTTTTCCCAAATATTTCATTGTATGATGCCTTTAATAATACAGAATATAACCATATAATGGGATTTTATTGCAAAATGTTATTACTCTGATTGGAGCTGATCGGGCGAAGTTTTTTATAAGTGTCGTATATTTGAAGGGAATATCCTAACATGGTAAAGAACAGTATCTTTATGCAGGATAAGGTTCTAAAAAAGTATGTAGACATCTTAAAATTAATTCCATTCTTGGTATTTCCGTTTGGTTTTGTTTGGCCGTTCGGGGTAAATGCCTAATTTTGCGGCCTGAAACAACGTGGACAAGGACGTCCGGCTGTAAGCCGTTCGTCCGTCGTATCATAGCATAAGTTAGTATTTATGGAATATATTCAGTTTGTCATTGATTTCATTTTGCACATCGACCAGCACATGATCGAGCTTGTGCAGGACTACCATTTGTGGACTTACGCTATTCTTTTCTTGATAATTTTCTGCGAGACAGGACTTGTGGTCACCCCGTTCCTGCCCGGAGATTCGCTCTTGTTCGTGGCCGGCGCCATAACGGCGCAGCCCGACATGCCGCTCGAGATAGGTTACTTGGTGCTGATAGTGTTCGCGGCGGCGGTGCTCGGCGATTCGTGCAACTACATGATAGGCCACTTCTTCGGCAAGAAACTGTTCAGCAATCCGAACTCGAGGATATTCAAGCAAAGTTCGCTCGACAAAACGCACGAATATTTCCGCAAGTACGGCGGCAAGACGATAATCCTTGCCCGCTTCATTCCCATCGTGCGCACGTTCGCCCCGTTCGTGGCCGGCATGGGCAAGATGAACTATTATTATTTCATGGTATACAACATTACGGGCGCGGCCCTTTGGGTAGGCATATTCTGTTTCGCAGGATATTTCTTCGGAGATTTGCCTTTCGTCCAGCAGAATCTCAAGTTGCTGTTGCTCGCGATAATCGTGATATCCGTGCTGCCGGCCGTGGTTGAAGTGGTGCGCGCGAAGCTGAAGGGAAAGTAACGGCATGATGAGATATGTCTTTCACAATGCTGAAATTAATCCTTATTTTTTCCCTCAATTCAAAAGAAAACTGTAATTTTGCAGCCAAAGATTAAAAAATCAAGGACGTTATGATTAAAATTACATTTCCCGACGGTTCTGTGCGCGAGTACGAACAGGGCGTGACAGGATTTCAGATTGCAGAAAGTATTTCGCCGGCTTTGGCCCGCAACGTCTTGGCGTGCGGCGTGAACGGCGAGACGGTTGAGCTTAACCGCCCGATTAACGAGGATGCCAAGATTGCGCTTTACAAATGGGACGACGAAGAGGGCAAGCACGCCTTCTGGCATACGTCGGCCCACCTGCTGGCCGAGGCGTTGCAGGAGCTTTATCCCGGAATACAGTTCGGCTTCGGGCCTGCCGTGGAAAACGGTTTCTTCTATGACGTGATGCCGAAGGAAGGCGACGTTATAAAGGAAGTTGACTTCGAGAAGATAGAGAAGAAAATGAAGGAACTGGCCGCAAAGGACGAGCCTGTTGTGCGCAAGGAAATATCCAAGGCCGACGCTCTGGCCGAGTTCAAGGCCGACGGGCAGGATTATAAGTGCGAGCACATAGACCAGGATTTGGCTGACGGTGAAATCACCACATACACGCAAGGAAACTTTACCGACCTTTGCAAGGGACCACACCTTGTAAGCACCGGTGCAATAAAGGCTATCAAGATAACAAGCGTGGCAGGAGCATTCTGGCGCGGAGATGCAAAGCGCGAGCAGATGACCCGTATTTACGGTATCACCTTCCCGAAGAAAAAGATGCTTGACGAGTATCTTGTAATGCTCGAGGAAGCCAAGAAGCGCGACCACCGCAAGATAGGCAAGGAGATGGAGCTGTTCATGTTCTCGGAGCGTGTGGGCAAGGGTCTGCCGATCTGGTTGCCCGCCGGCACGGAGCTGCGCCTCCGCCTGCAGGACATGTTGCGCCGCATACAGAAGCGTTACGGCTACCAGGAGGTTATCACTCCGCACATAGGCAGCAAGAACCTTTATGTCACTTCGGGCCACTACGCCCATTACGGCAAGGACTCGTTCCAGCCTATCCATACTCCTGAGGAGGATGAGGAATACATGCTCAAGCCGATGAATTGCCCTCACCACTGCGAGGTGTTTGCATGGAAGCCGCGTTCATACCGCGACCTGCCTTTGCGCATAGCCGAGTTCGGTACGGTTTACCGTTATGAGAAGAGCGGCGAGCTTCACGGACTTACCCGTGTACGTTCGTTCACGCAGGACGACGCACACATATTCTGCCGTCCCGACCAGGTGAAAGCCGAGTTCCTGAATGTTATGGACATCATCAATACGGTGTTCTCTATATTCAACTTCACCGATTTCGAGGCACAGATATCACTCCGCGACCCTAACGACCACGAGAAGTATATCGGTTCAGACGAGGTATGGGCAGAGTCTGAACAGGCCATCATCGACGCCTGCAAGGAGAAGGGACTCAATGCTAAGACAGAATACGGCGAGGCTGCCTTCTATGGACCTAAGCTCGACTTCATGGTCAAGGACGCTATCGGCCGCCGCTGGCAGCTGGGTACAATCCAGGTTGACTATAACCTGCCTGAGCGTTTCAAGTTGGAATACACGGCCGACGACAATACGAAGAAGACTCCTGTGATGATTCACCGTGCGCCGTTCGGCTCGCTTGAGCGTTTCACCGCAGTGCTTATCGAGCATACGTCAGGCCACTTCCCGTTGTGGCTTACACCTGACCAGGTGGCAATCCTGCCAATCAGCGAGAAGTACAATGACTACGCTGCCAAGGTTGCCAAGTATCTCGACTCTGTCGGCGTACGCGCAATCATCGACGACCGCAACGAGAAGATAGGCCGTAAGATACGTGATAACGAAATGAAGCGCATACCTTACATGGTCGTTGTCGGTGAGAAAGAGTGCGCAGACGGTTCTGTTGCCGTAAGAAAACAGGGACAGGGCGACCAGGGCTCTATGAGCATGGCCGACTTTGCAAAGAAAATCAATGACGAAGTGGCCGAACAGCTCAAGGCCATTGAGAAATAATTTCTGAACGAATGAGTTAAGAATTAAGGGACATCTCTTGCTGTTTTGGCAATAGTTTGGGTTTTCTTAATTCTTAACTCTTAATTATTTGCCCTTTTCATAAATTTAATAAGTAAAAGTTTTGTTAATTGGTTGATTTGTGGTAACTTTGCAACCGATTTTCATAAAACATTCGTAAAACAGTTGAATGAAGCACGACAAAAACAATCATTACCGCGTAAATGAACAGATTCGCGTAAAGGAAGTCCGCATCGTAAGCGATGACGGTTCTACAGTAGTACCGACACGTCAGGCATTGGATATGGCACGTAGCCAGGGGGTGGATCTTGTCGAGATATCACCTAACGCCCAACCGCCGGTTTGTCGTCTCATCGACTACAGCAAATTCCTGTACCAGCAGAAGAAACGCGCCAAGGAGCTTAAGGCTAAGCAGGTTAAGCAGGAAGTTAAGGAAATCAGGTTCGGACCACAGACTGACGAGCACGATTACAACTTTAAGCTGAAGCACGCTAAAGAATTCCTTGAGGAAGGAAACAAGGTTCGTGCGTTCGTGTTCTTCCGTGGCCGTTCAATTCTTTTCAAGGAGCAGGGTGAAGTGCTTTTGCTGCGTTTTGCCAACGACCTTGAGGAATATGGTAAGGTTGAGCAAATGCCTGCATTGGAAGGCAAGAAGATGTTCCTTTACCTAAGCCCGAAAAAAGCTGGAGTTGCCAAGAAAAGCCAGCAGAAGATGGATCGTGAACGCCGTGAAGCAGAAGCCAAAGCATTGGCGATGCAGGCTAACGATAATACGGAAGGCGGTATGCCAGCAGGCGGAGGCTTGTTTGCCAATGCCAAGAACGGTGCCGATGCGCTGAAGAAGCTCAACGAAGGCGGCGAAGAATAATAAAGACAATAATAATATAATATGTGCGTAACGTCCTGGTATATACGTTGCCACAGCTGAAAATAACAACAATTTAAAATTTAAAAAAATGCCAAAGCAGAAGACAAATTCCGGTGCAAAGAAAAGATTTGCTTTCACTGGTACAGGTAAGATTAAGAGACATCACGCTTACCACAGTCACATCCTGACTAAGAAAACAAAGAAGCAAAAGCGTAACCTTGTTCATGATACGCTCGTTGATCATGACAACATGAAGCAGGTGAGAGACTTGCTCCGTCTCCGTTAATCTATTGTCTAACAAATTAAAGGGAAAAAATTATGCCAAGATCAGTTAATCACGTTGCTTCAAGAGCAAAGAGGAAAAGAATTCTTAAACTTACCCGTGGATACTACGGAGCAAGGAAAAACGTTTGGACCGTAGCTAAGAACACATGGGAGAAGGGTCTTACTTACGCATACCGTGACCGTCGTAACAAGAAGCGCAACTTCCGCTCATTGTGGATCCAGCGTATCAACGCTGCTGCACGTCTTGAGAACATGAGCTATTCAACATTGATGGGTGCGCTGCATAAGGCTGGTATCGAGATCAACCGTAAGGTGCTTGCCGACCTCGCAGTAAACAATCCTGAGGCTTTCAAGGCTATTGTTGAAAAGGTAAAGTAAATAAAGACTATTATTTTGTAATATAACAGGAACCACAGTCTCTCTGTATTCATGTAGAGATTGTGGTTTTTTGTTTTTACTCATTTAAGAATTGCACTTTTCCGGCATTTTGTTGGGAGAGTTTTTGATATATAATTATATGGGAATTGTTATAGGCATCGACGTTGGCATAAGTACTACCAAGATTGTCGGAATTTGCGATGGTAAAGTCGTATCGCCCATGCGGGTGAAAGCTACAGACCCGGTGACTTCGCTTTATGGCGCGTTTGGAAAATATCTTTACGACAATAAGATTTTGTTGTCGGATGTGGAGCATGTCATGCTTACCGGCGTCGGTGCAGCCTATATAGGCAAGCCTGTTTACGGTCTGCCTACAAGTAAGGCCGACGAGTTTGTTGCTGATGGTCTTGGTGCCCGCCATGAGTCGGGTAAGGATAGGATAATTGTGGTTAGCATGGGTACCGGTACGTCTCTTGTCAAATGCGACGGTGACAAGATAGAACATATCGGAGGAATAGGCATTGGCGGCGGAACTCTTCAAGGTCTGGCCCGCCTGTTGCTGAAGACTGACGACATACGTACCTTGTCCGAAATGGCGGTAATGGGTAATATCTCAAACATAAACTTACGCATCGGAGACATAAGCGCCCATCCACTGCCAGGGCTTCCCATGACGGCAGTAGCCTCACTTTTCGGTAATGCCAAGAGTGACGCCTCGCGTGAGGATATTGCAATAGGCTTGATATGGCTTGTGTTACAGTCAGTAGGGCAGTCTGCAGTATTGGCTTCAATAGGCAGCGATATTAGAGAGTATGTCATGATAGGCAACCTTACGCTTCTTCCGCAGTGCCGCATGGTATTTCCTCCGATAGAGAAACTTTATGGCGTGAAGCTGATAATACCTGAATATTCCGAATTCTGCACAGCCATAGGTGCTGCATTGAGCTATTTTGACGGAAGGTATAAGAAAGATAAGTTGTAAGACTTTCTCATAACAAACGGAATGTAACCCATCCTATACGTTTCGTATTTTCTAAAAAAACGCGGACACTTTCATGTTTAATGAAGGTGTCCGCGTTTTGGATGTTTTTCATACGCCTTTCATCGAGAGCGATATCCGCCTGCGCTTGTTGTCTACCTCGATAACGCGCACGCTTACATGCTGGTGAAGGCTTACAACCTGCATCGGGTCTGAAATATATTTGTCTGCCATTTGTGATATATGCACCAGACCGTCTTGATGTACGCCTATGTCGACAAATGCACCGAAATTTGTTATGTTGGTAACTATTCCAGGCAGAATCATGCCGATTTGTAAATCTTCGATAGTGTGTATACGGTTGTCGAATGAAAATTCCTTGGCTACTCCGCGAGGGTCGCGTCCCGGTTTCTCCAACTCTTGCATGATGTCCGTAAGCGTTGGCATTCCCACTGTTTCGGTGACGTAACATTTAAGGTCTATTTGCTGCCGTTTCCCCTTGTCGTTTACCAGCTGTGCCACGGTACAATGGCAGTCATCGGCCATGTGTTCCACTATCTTGTAACTTTCGGGATGCACGGCAGTGTTGTCTAATGGATTCTTTGCTCCTGGAATGCGTAGGAATCCGGCGCACTGTTCAAAAGCCGAAGGTCCGAGGCGGGGGACTTTCTTGAGTTGCGCCCGGGAACCGAACGGGCCGTTGGCCGCACGGTAGTCAACAATGTTCTGGGCAAGGGTAGGCCCGAGTCCGCTGACGTATGTCAGCAAATGTTTGCTTGCAGTATTGAGATTTACGCCAACAGAGTTGACGCAGCTCTCTATTGCCATGTCGAGCGCATGTTTTAGTTTTGACTGGTCTACATCGTGCTGGTATTGGCCGACGCCGATGCTCTTCGGGTCTATTTTGACTAATTCAGCCAACGGGTCCATGAGCCTGCGTGCTATGCTGACGGCACCACGTACGGTGGCGTCCTTGTCGGGAAATTCGTCGCGGCCTTCTTTTGATGCAGAATATACCGATGCGCCGTCCTCGCTGACTACGAATACTTGTACGTCATTGGCTTGCGTGCCGTCATCATGCGTGTTCGCCCTGTTTAAGCAAAGGGATTTTATGAACGATTCGGTTTCACGGCTCGCCGTGCCGTTACCTATTGCGATGGCTTCTATATCGTATTGCCTAGCCATGTGCCTGATTCGTTCGGCTGCGTTTTCGCCTTGCTGTTTTCCGCCCTGCCTGCAAAAGTCAGGGAATATCGCTTCGTGGTGCAGCAGGTTGCCTTGCGCGTCAAGGCAGACCACCTTGCATCCAGTACGGAAACCGGGGTCGATGCCCATCGTGCGCTTCTGTCCGAGCGGTGCTGCAAGGAGCAGCTGGCGCAGGTTGGTAGCGAAAACCTTTATGGCTTCATTATCAGCTTGTTCTTTACTAAGGGTCGCAAATTCGGTCTCGATCGATGGTCTCAATAGCCGTTTGTAGGCATCGTCAACGGCTTGTGTCATCAGTTTTGAACATTTGCCGTAACCGTGTACGTGCAGGCGTTCAAGCTTGCCGGTACATTCGTCGTCATCGGCTGATATGCTTACTTTCAGTATTCCGTCGGCTTCGCCGCGGCGCATTGCCAGCAGACGGTGTGACGAGCAGCGGTTAAGGGGCTCGGAGAAGTCAAAGTAGTCAGAGTATTTTGCAGCCTCGTCGGTCTCGGCTTTCGATTTTACAACCTTGGCTGTTATTACAGCCTGGCGTTTGAATGCAGAACGCACAATCCGGCGCGACCGTTCGTCTTCGCTAATGTTTTCGGCGATGATGTCCTGTGCGCCTTTAATGGCTTCTTCCGCACTCTTCACTTCGCCTTTGACAAAACGTCTTGCGGCCTGCTCCGGATCTGTTTCGCGTCCGAGCGTTATTATCATGGCCAACGGTTCAAGCCCGCGTTCGCGTGCCGCTTGGGCGCGTGTCTTGCGCTTGGGCTTGTACGGCAGATAGATGTCTTCCAGTTCCGTAGGCGTCCAGCAGTCTTTTATGCGCATTTCAAGCTCTGGTGTGAGTTTTCCTTGTGCGCTGATAGTTTTTATTATTGTTTCCTTTCGTTTTGCTGTTTCTCCCAACTGTTGGCCCATTTCGCTGATTTGCGCAATCTGCACCTCGTCAAGTCCTCCGGTGCGTTCTTTCCGGTAACGGCAGATGAAAGGTATTGTGCATCCTTCGTCAAGCAGTTGAAGCGTGTTGTCAACCCCGCGTTCGGGCAGACCGAGTGTTTCGCTTATTCTTTTTGTAAATACGTTCATTCTTTGTCTTTTGGTTAAAGCGGTACAAAAATACTCTTTTTTGTCCAAAGTCGTTAATGGGTTGGCGGAAAAGTATTGTTGGGGATATTGTCCATGTTAAGGCCAATATTAATTTATTAATAGCTTCTTTGTAATATGTTTGTAACATGTAATGCTTAATTTTGCAAAAAATTATGAACTATATGAATGTTAAGTGCTTATTGGCAGTTTCGTTGGCATGGGTTGTTTCCATGCCGGTTGTGGCCGACAACGATGCAGACGATGTGGATATGACCCCGAAGGTTCACGGTACGATACGTGGAAAGTATGAGTACCAGCCTGAAGACGGGGAGGGACGTTTCCAGGTCAGGAATGCCCGCATGAGCATTGTTGGTAACGTAACGAAGATAGTTTCTTACAAAGCTGAGATTGACTTGTCTGACGAAGGTAAGATAAAGATGCTTGATGCTTATACAAGGCTTAAGCCTGTACGCGGACTGGATTTTACAATCGGCCAGATGCGTGTGCCGTTCACTATCGACGCGCACCGTTCTCCGCACCAGCAATACTTTGCCAACCGCTCGTTCATAGCCAAGCAGGTAGGCAACGTGCGTGATGTGGGCGCTACATTAGGCTATTCGTTCAATGTCGGTTTTCCGATAGTACTCGAGGCTGGTATGTTTAATGGTTCCGGTCTGACCGACCAGAAAGACTTCTGGACGAATAACATAAACTTCTCCGCAAAAGCCCGATTCGCTTTTCCGAGAGGATTCAATCTGACATTAAGTACACAGAAGATTAAGCCCGAAGACGTGTCGGTGATGATGTACGATGCCGGCGCTTATTACCATGCCCACGGCTGGCATGTGGAAGCGGAGTATCTTTACAAACATTATGAAGGTGATGTGTTCAAGCCGGTGCATGCCGTTGACGCTTTTGTCAGCTACGACATACCACTTCGCAAGTGTCTGTTTAAGAAGGTTTCGCCGCTTGTGCGTTACGATTACATGAGCGACCATAGCGACGGTATGCGTTACAATAGTACTGGCGACGCAGACCCATCCGGTTCGCTTGTAATTAACGATTACCAGCGTTCGCGCCTGACGGGCGGTGTTACGTTCAGCCTCTCCCTGCCGTTCGTGTCCGACATCCGGCTTAACTATGAAAAGTATTTCTACCGTGACGGAGCGATAGCCAAACCATCGGAGAAAGACAAAATAGTGATAGAGTTCATGACACGATTCTGATGTTTGGTACATTGTATCAGGGCTGCGTCGGACTTATTGACAGCGGGCTTCTGGCATGGCGGTTTACAAAAGACGGCTTTTCGCCTTGCAAAAGGTAGCCTTTTATCATGTAAGAGGTTACCTTTTGCAAGGCAAAAGATAACCTCTTGCAAAATGCGAGGAATATAGTTGTTGCATATACATCAGACGGCAATGCCACCAATCATGGTGTTATGCGCGTAAATGCTTGGTAATCAATCGTATATCCGTACATTACCTCGACAGATATAATAAAACCGGCGTAAGCATGCCAGTATTGGTGCTTACGCCGGTTTGTCATTTGTTGCAGTTGATGTTGCTGCTGATTATTCTTTACTTAATACCCAATTCCTTTTTGAGGAACTTTGGTGTAAAACCTTTGGGGCTTTGAGCTACTTCTTCAGGCGTGCCTGTCGACAATACCATGCCTCCGCCACGTCCGCCTTCAGGACCCATGTCGATTATGTGGTCGGCGAGCTTTATCACGTCAAGGTTGTGCTCGATTATCACTACCGTGTTGCCCCGGTCAACCAGTTTTTGCAGCACGTTCATCAGTATTCGTATGTCCTCGAAGTGCAATCCCGTTGTAGGCTCGTCTAGTATGTACAGGGTTTTGCCCGTGTCGCGCTTGCTCAGTTCGGTAGCCAGCTTGACGCGCTGGCTTTCGCCTCCCGACAGGGTGGTCGACGGTTGTCCTAGTTTGATGTAACCTAGTCCGACGTCTTGTATTGTCTTTATCTTACGCAGGATGTCAGGAACATTCTCAAAGAATTCCACGGCTTGGTTTATCGTCATGTCGAGCACGTCGGCAATGCTCTTGCCCTTGTATCTTACTTCAAGTGTCTCCCTGTTGTAGCGTTTGCCGTGGCAGACCTCGCACGGCACCATGATGTCGGGCAGGAAACGCATTTCTATCGTCTTGTAGCCGTTGCCGCCGCAGGCCTCGCAGCGTCCGCCCTTTACGTTGAACGAGAAGCGTCCCGGTTTGTATCCGCGTATCTTGGCTTCGGGCAGGTTGACGAACAGCGAGCGTATGTCGCTGAACACTCCTGTGTAAGTTGCAGGGTTCGAGCGTGGGGTGCGTCCCAGCGGACTCTGGTCCACATTTACCACCTTGTCGATATATTCGATGCCTTCAATCGAGTCGTAAGGCATCGGTTTTTTTAGCGAACGGTAGAAGTGTTGGCTGAGTATCGGTTGCAGTGTCTCGTTTATGAGGGTCGACTTGCCCGAGCCGCTCACGCCTGTGACGACAATCAGCTTGCCAAGCGGGAATTCCACGTCTACATGCTTGAGGTTATTGCCGCTGGCTCCGTGTATCGTTATGCTCTTGCCGTTGCCTTTGCGTCGTTCTTCAGGCACTTCGATCTTCATTTCTCCGTTGAGGTACTGGCTTGTTATGGTGTGCTGCTTCAGCATTTCTTCAGGCGTGCCTTGGAACACCACCTGGCCTCCGTTGCGTCCTGCCTTGGGACCTATGTCGACTATATAGTCGGCGTTGAGCATCATGTCCTTGTCGTGTTCTACCACGATTACTGTATTACCCAGGTCGCGCAGTTCCTTGAGCGAGTTAATCAGACGGTCGTTGTCGCGCTGGTGTAAGCCTATGCTCGGCTCGTCGAGTATGTATAGTACGTTTACCAATTGCGAACCTATCTGCGTTGCGAGCCTTATGCGTTGGCTCTCGCCGCCCGAGAGGGTTGCCGACTGTCGATTGAGCGACAGGTAGTCGAGGCCGACGTCGAGCATGAAGTCTATTCGTGTTACAATCTCCTTTATTATTTCGTCCGCTATGCGGCGCTGTCGGTCCGACATGTGCTGCTGGGCTTCGCAGAGCCATGTTCGCAGTTCGGCAATGTCCATGTCGGCCACTTCCGATATGTTCTTGTCCCATATGCGGTACGACAGCGATTCGCGGTTGAGCCTCTGGCCCTTGCACTCGGGACACTGGCATACAGTGAGGAACTGGTCTGCCCACTTCTGCCCACCGGCACTGTCGTCGTTCTCGATTACGCTTTGCAAGTATTTTACCACGCCGTCGAATTCGACGAAGTAGTCGCTCGACGTGTGTACAAGCTCTTTACGTATGCGCACGTTTTCCATCGAACCGTAAAGTATCTCGTTCATCGCCTCTTCCGGTATGTCGTTTACGGGAGTTGCCAGGTCGCATCCGTATTTTTCGAGTATTGACTCGATTTGCCAGAATATCATCTGGTTTTTGTATTTTCCCAATGGTACTATGGCCCCCTGGCGTATGGATATTGACTTGTCGGGTATTACTTTACCGAGGTCTATCTCGTCTACGTAGCCCAGTCCCTTGCAGCGCGGGCATGCGCCTTCGGGCGAGTTGAACGAAAACTTGTTAGGTGCGGGGTCGCCGTACGACATTCCTGTCGTAGGGCACATGAGGCGCTTACTGTAATATTTTGCTTCGCCGGAGTCTTTCTCCATTATCATGAGCAATCCGTCGCCCTGCTTCATGGCTGTGGCAACGCTCTTCTTTAGCCGCTCGTCGTCCTTGTCGTGCGCCACGAGCTTGTCTATTACTACCTCTATGTTGTGGTTCTTGTATCTGTCGACCTTCATTCCACGGGTTATTTCCTTTACCTCGCCGTCAACACGGATGTACAGATAGCCTTTGCGGCGCATGCTCTCGAAGAGTTCGCGGTAGTGACCCTTGCGGTTGCGTACCAGCGGGGCGAGGATGAATACAGGCTTGCCGCCGTACCGTTCGTGAATCATCCGCAGTACGTCTTCCTCTGTGTATTTTACCATCGGCTCTCCGGTTGCGTAGCTGTAAGCTATGCCTGCGCGTGCGTATAGCAGTCGCAGATAGTCGTATATTTCGGTGGTTGTGCCTACGGTCGAGCGCGGGTTCTTGTTCGTGGTTTTCTGCTCGATGCTTATTACCGGGCTTAGTCCGGTTATCTTGTCTACGTCGGGGCGCTCCATGCCGCCCAGGAAGTTGCGGGCGTATGCTGAAAATGTCTCTATGTAACGTCTTTGCCCTTCGGCGTATATTGTGTCGAAGGCCAGCGACGACTTTCCCGAGCCGCTAAGACCGGTCACCACGGTAAGACTGCCGCGCGGTATCTCCACGTCTATGTTTTTAAGGTTATGGACACGCGCTCCACAAACGTTTATCTTTTCTGACATAAATAATAAATCCCTTGACTCAAAAAATGATTATTCACCTATTGTTCCTGTGCTTTCCGTGTACCCCCTTAGCAGGTTTACATCGCGTTTAATGTCATATTCCCTGCCGTCTGCGCCACGTGCTTTCACCAGTACGAAGTACACGCCTTGAGCGACGTCCTTACCTTTATATTTCCCGTCCCAGCCTCCGTCGATGTCTGTCCATTCGTACAACTTCTGCCCCCAGCGGTTGAAGATGTATGCATGGAAATCCACAATCGACTGGTGGGTGCTCTTTGCCTTGTATATGTCGTTTATGCCATCGCCGTTGGGCGAGAAGGCATTTGGCATTTCCAGCCGGCTTTCGCTTATGTTTACCCTTAGAGGTCCGCGGTCGGCCCAATACTGTTGGGTATAGGCTATCGTGTCGTTGCCGTTGACGAATGTGGCGTAAAGCACAATGCTGTGGGCTCCAGCCTGTGTGAATGTGAACTCGGTGTCTTGCTCGTAGCGTATCAGGTAAGGTTCGGTCTCTGTACCTAGCGTGAACCTCCATTCGTAGCTCGCTGTGTATGCGCCTACGTTTTCAGGATTGGCTTCAAACCGTCCCAATAACGGCGCATTGCCAGAATAGCTTTCGCTTTCCTCTTCTCCGTCCTCTGTTATGTATGTGGCAGTCGGGTTTATTGTTGGCGTCTCGTCAAGCGTTTGCGCTTTGCTGCTTAACGCGGCTAATGTTAATGCGGCCGTCAAGAGCAAAAATGATATTGTTCTCATGTTTCTGAAGATATATTTGGAAGAAAAATATGACATGCAAAGATAGTGCAAACGGTGGGCAATACAAAACAAATTTGTTTTTTTTAGCAGACGCCAGGCCATAAACTCATGAAAATGCCCTGTACGCATGGTTGCCGGAGCACTGCATGTCTTTTCAATGTCGGCAGTGCAGGTTCGGTTTTAAGAAAACTCCAAATTCTTTTTCTTTTGCCTGGCGATATCTCGCGGATTTTATGTACATTTGCACGCATTAACATGAAAACGGAAGAAACATGAGAGATTTATCCAGGACTATAATGACTTTTGCTCTTGCACTGGCCTGCACGCTTTGTTTCGCACAGACGGGAAATTGGCGCCAGATGCATAAGGTTAAGAGCAAGGAGACGATTTACGGCATAGCGAAGGAATACGGGATTACAGTCGACGAACTAACCAAGGCAAACCCGGGCATGGAAGCTCCGGGGTACACTCTGAAGAAAGGCGACTATATATTCATTCCTTACGCGACGGCTGATGCAAATGTAAGTGGTGAGCGTGCGAACCAGTCTGCTACTGTTCCCGCTGGCGCGCTGAAGGTCGGTGTTGTGCTGCCGTTGCACAATGTGGATGGCGACGGCCGCCGCATGGTTGAATATTATCGTGGATTGCTTATGGCCTGCGAGGACCTCAAGCGCGAGGGCAAGTCTGTGGCAGTAAATGCATGGAACGTGCCTGCCGATGCCGACATTTACCGTACACTTGTCAAGGACGGTATAGACAAGTGTGACATTATCTTCGGTCCGCTCTACTCCAAACAGGTAAAGCCTCTGTCGTATTTTGTCAGGGACAATGGTATAAAACTAGTCATACCGTTTTCCATAACCGGAGACGATGTCGACACAAATCCTGCTATTTTCCAGGTTTACCAGTCTCCCGAAGATTTTTACGGAATGGCTGCCGCTCATTTTGCATACCGCTTCAAAGACTACAATGTAGTCGTGGTTGACTGCAACGACCGTACAAGCGACAAGGGCGTATTTACTTTCAATTTGCGAAAGATACTTGAAGAACGTGGCATACCTTGCGCAATAACCAACATAAGTTCTAGCAGCGGTGCTTTCGCCCGCGCCTTCAGTGCCGTCAAGCCCAATATGGTTGTGCTTAATACCGGTCGTTCGCCGGAGTTGGGTTCTGTGCTTGACATGCTCGACGTACTTACTGGCGAGCATCCGGAACTTAAGGTTTCGCTCTTTGGCTACACGGAGTGGCTTATGTATGCAGACCACAACCTCGACCGCTTTTGCAAGTACGATACCTACATACCTTCTACTTTTTACTACAACGCATATTCGAGCCGTGTCAAGGCATTTGAACAGCGTTACCGTGCCCGCTTCGGGAGCAGCATGATGGACTATCTGCCACGTTTCGCCATCACCGGCTATGACCATGGCATGTATTTCCTGCGCGGAATGATAAGCCAGGGCAGGGATTTCGACGGTTCATTGGAAGACAAGACGGCCTTGCAGACCTATCTTCATTTTACACGCCCTAAGGTCGGCGGCGGTTACCGTAACCAAAGCCTGTTGTTTGTTCACTACAACCGCGACAAGTCTATCTCCATAATAAACTTCTAAGTATACCAGGCAGATGCGTATTCTGATAATGTCAATACTTATGGCTGTGTCCACGGTGGCAACTGCCCAGATAGGCCAGTATCGGAACGACCTTAGCATAGGTTTTAACGGTGGTTACATGCTCGGCAACATAGGTTTCACCCCCAAGGTCAATCAGTCGTTTCACGGCGGCATGACAGCAGGAGTGTCGTTCCGTTATGTATGCGAGAAATATTTTTCCACTGTCTGCGCCGTGCAAGCCGAGGTAAACTACGCCCAGGCTGGTTGGAAGGAGAAAATACTCGATGTCAACGATGCACCTGTCATAAACCCGGTAACAGGCCAGCCCGAGCGTTATAGCCGAACTATCGACTACATACAGGTGCCGGTCTTCGCCCAACTAGGTTGGGGACGTGAGCGTAGCGGCTTCAAATTTTTCTTCCAGGCCGGTCCACAGATAGGCTTCTGTCTAAGTGAGCGCACTAACGCAAACTTTAACTTAAGCGAGGCTAACATGTCTGACCGCGTAAACCAAACTATTGCCCAAGACACAATGGCTGTTGAAAACAAGTTCGATTATGGCATAGCTGCAGGAATTGGTCTTGAGTACTCACACCCTCGTGCCGGGCATTTCCAGCTTGAGGCGCGTTATTACTATGGTTTAGGCAATATCTACGGCGATTCCAAGAAAGACTATTTTGCCAAGTCAAATATCGGCAGTATTGTTATCAAGCTTACATACCTTTTCGATATTGTTAGGACAAAAGGAAAGGAATATAAATAATTTAATCTGGTTGGATTTTTTTGACTGCAAAATGCCTTGCAAGATACCATGCCTCGTCATGTAAAAGATAACCTGTTATGTATCAATAGGTTATCTTTTTTACGTATTAAAAGGTTTGTGATATAGTAAGTATTTATTTGTATTTTATCCCGATACGGAAGAATGGAGTTTTGTGCTGGCTTTGAGCCCATGTAGCCCTTTTGTATTGAAACTCCTTGTATTTATGTCATTAATCATTATTTTTTGTGATAATCCTTTCTGTATCGGAAAATAATTGTTATTTTTGCGAATAAATCAAGAAAAACCAACCTTAAAGCGGCAGCCGCTTTAATATATAAAAAACGAATTACTAACTGTATATATGGAGAACAAAATGAGCATCGCCGAGCTGACACTGCGGAGCGAGGAAATCAGAAAACGATTGTTAGAGGTGGTCTATAAGGCCAAGGCGGGACACATCGGTGGCGACTTGTCGTCGCTAAATGTGCTGACAGCGCTCTATTTGCGCATAATGAACGTTGACCCTGCCAATCCGAAAATGGAAGGGCGTGACCGCTTTGTGATGAGCAAGGGGCACTGCGTTGAGGCGCTCTATTGTGTGCTTGAGGCTAAGGGCTTCATAAAGAGAGAGTTGGTAGATACTTACGGTGACTACTTGTCTCCTTTGGCAGGTCATCCGACAGTGGAGGTTCCGGGCATAGAATTTAATAGCGGCGCGCTGGGACATGGACTTTCAATCGGCGTAGGCTGCGCACTGGCTGCCAAGATGGATGGCAAGTCTTATAAGACGTACGTGCTGATGGGTGACGGCGAACAGGGCGAGGGATCCATATACGAGGCTGCCATGGCAGGATCAAATTATGGACTTGACAACCTTGTGGCATTCATCGACCGCAATGGATTGCAGATTAGCGACACTACCGAGAATGTGATGAAACTGGAGTCTGTTGACGCCCGTTGGCGTGCCTTCGGCTGGGACGTATACGATGTTGACGGCAACGATATGGGTGCCATAGTTGAGTGTCTCGAGAATATTGACTACAATAACGGCAAGCCGCACATGGTGGTTCTGCATACTACTAAAGGTTTCCACGTGTCGTACATGGAGAATGTGCTGAAGTGGCACCACGGTGTGCCCACGGCCGAGGAGTATGCCCAGGCCATGGACGAGATAACCCGTAGGATTGAGGACCTGCGCGGTCAATTGTGATAATTACGATTATTCAACAATAAATAAATCGAGTTTTACAGATTATGAGTTACGAGATAAAGAGTGTGGCCTGCCGTAAGAGTTTTACCGACACACTGTTGGAGCTGGGCAGGCAGGACAAGAATATAGTAGCCGTTACGACCGACGCACGCGGATCTGTCACGCTGACCGATTTCGCCAAGCAACTGCCCGAGCAATTCGTTGAGTGCGGTATAGCCGAGCAGGACGCCGTGGGCATAGCAGCCGGTCTGGCTTCTTGCGGCAAGAAGGTTTTTGTATGCGGTCCGGCGTGCTTCTACGTTGCACGCAGCTTGGAGCAGGTTAAGGTCGACGTGGCTTACTCTGGTCAGCCGGTGAAGATACTTGGCGTGAGCGGTGGTGTGGCTTACGGTGCCCTCGGCGCAACACACCACAGTTTGCACGATATAGCCGTACTGCGTACGTTCCCTGGCATGCAGGTGGTGTTGCCGTGTGACGCACGTCAGACACGCAAGTTGGTAGAGCAACTTGTTGATTATCCTCATCCGGTTTACGTCCGCGTTGGACGAAATGCCGTGCCTGATGTTTACACTGACGACGCTTTCGACTTCGAGATAGGCAAGTCTATCCAATTACAGGACGGAAATGATCTTACCATAATAGGTACCGGCGAGACCGTATTCCATGCGCTTGAGGCTGGTCGTCGCCTGTCCGCTGAAGGTATAAGCACCCGTGTAATCGATATGCACACGCTGAAGCCTGCTGATACAGATGCCATCATCCGTGCTGCCAAGGAGACCGGACGCATACTGACGGTAGAGGAACACAGCATGTACGGTGGATTGGGAGGCATTGTTGCTGAGACTGTGGCGCAGAATTGTCCAGTGCCAATGCGTATTTTGGGAATACCTGACGAGAACGCTGTTCATGGCAAACCGCTCGAGATATTCCACCATTACAAGCTCGACGCCGATGGTATTTACGAGACGGCGCTCGGCCTTGTCAAGGGAATCTGATAGTTTAAGAGTCGGGAGCCAAGAAAGCCAGCCTTGTTAGTTAAGGCAATTCTTGATTCCCGGCTCTTGTTTTTTATTTATCACATTATTGATACTTATGAATTACATAATTTCCATCGACCAAAGTACATCGGCCACCAAAGCTGTTGTTTTCGACGAAAGTTGCCGCCTTGTGTGCCGCAAGAATGTGCCACACAAGCAGTATTATCCCAAACCGGGATGGGTGGAGCACGACCCTGAGGAGATTTACCGCAACGCGGTTGAGGCCGTTAGGGAGGTTGTGGCTGCCACGCAGGCAGATGACGCCAACTATTCGCTGGCAATAACAAACCAGAGGGAGACAGTGGTTGTGTGGAACCGTCTGACAGGCAAGCCTGTTTACAATGCTGTGGTGTGGCAGTGCCAGCGTGGCGAGGAGATATGCAACAGTCTCAGACAGAAAGGATATACCGATTTTATACGTGAGCGCAGCGGACTCATAATTGATCCGTATTTCGCGGCTAGCGGTGCAAAATGGATACTTGACAACGTTGAGGGCGCACGTGCTGCGGCAGAGAAGGGTGAATTGGTTATGGGTACCATCGACACATGGCTCGAGTGGAAACTTACGGGTGGCAGGACGTTCGCTACTGATTACACCAATGCGTCACGTACGCTGTTGTTCAATATACATACGCTTGACTGGGACGACGAACTCTTGTCGCTATTCACTATTCCGCGTTCTATGATGGCCGAACCACGGCCTTGTGACTCGGTGTTCGGTGAAACGACGGTTGAAGGCGTCTTTGCCAGCCCAGTAACGATAGCAGGTGTGTTGGGCGACTCCCATGGAGCGTTGGCAGGCCAGATGTGCTTCGAAGCAGGAATGGGCAAGGCCACATACGGCACAGGTTCGTCCGTTATGGTTAATGTAGGCGAAAAGCCCATAGCAGCACCGGAGGGATTGGTTACGTCGGTAGGTTTTGCAGCTCAAGGTAAGGTGTTCTATGCATTTGAAGGAAACATCCATTGCACCGGCGCAACAATAAAATGGATGACTGACAACCTGAAACTAATCAACAGTCCTGCAGAAATAGAGCAGTTTGCCACAAGCGTGGCCGACAACGGTGGCGTCTATCTAGTACCGGCGTTCGCTGGATTGGGCGCCCCATGGTGGAATTCCCACGCCAAGGCGATGATATGTGGCATGACTCTTGCCACGGAGAAGGGGCATGTGTGCCGTGCCGCCCTCGAGGCCATAGCATACCAGATAAAAGACCTTGTCGACCTTATGACAAGCCATGCCGGCATAGCGCTGAAGGAGTTGCGCGTGGACGGCGGACCGACCAAAAACCGTTTTCTCATGCAGTTCCAGTCAGACATGCTAGGTGCTTGTATCAACCGCTCCGACGTAGAAGAGGCTTCTGCAATGGGTGCGATGGTTATGAACGGACTGGCGCGCAAGGTATGGGCAAGTCTCGACGAAGTTGCCGCATTGCGTACTACGGACAACCGAATTTATCCGGAAATGGCTGAAGACGAAAAGTTGCGGTTGTATCAAGGCTGGCGGAAGTCTGTTGAAAGAGTTATGGAGAACTAAACTGTGCAGTATCAGTGCAATACCTGCTGCCAACCGGCAGTTTGAATTGTGGGCCTGACTTTAAACCATTGGTTATCCAAACCTTAAAAACTTAATCAGATTATTAATACTAAAAGTGAACAAGATTTATGAAAAAACAAGCACAAGCAGGTAAAGAGACGTTCGGACTTATAATCGGAACGCGTGCATATTTTAATTCTGAACTTGCCGTTGACGTTCGCAAGACTCTCATTGAGGAGTTGGACAAGGCAGGTTACGGTTACGTTATACTCGACGAGCAGGACACACCAACAGGCGGCTCGATGGAGACTGTTGAGGATGGCAAGAAGTGTGCCGCCCTCTTCCGTGCCAACCGCGACGATATAGACGGAATAATAGTGTCGCTGCCAAACTTCGGTTTCGAGGTCGGCATCATCAATGCCATAAGCCGTGCCGAGCTGCACGTACCAGTTTTGGTACAGGCTTGCGACGACCAGAACGACAAGGTTGACCTTGACAGCCGTCGCGATGCATTCTGCGGAAAAATATCTGTATGCAACAATCTTTACCAGTGTGGCATACCTTTTACAGACACCACTTATCATACTTATTCAATCCACAGTGACTTGTTGATGAAGGACATCAACAAGTTTGCAGCTATCTGCCGCGTTGTGCGCAAGTTGACCCATGCACGCATCGGCCAGATTGGTACCCGCCCGTTAGGTTTCAACACCTGCCGTTACAGCGAGAAGTTGTTGCAGGCCAGCGGAATAACCGTCGTGCCGGTTGACATGAGCGAGATAATCTTCAATGCACGTAAGATTGATAACGACGCTGCAGCTCTCAAGGCAAAGATGGAAGAGATAAGCCATTACGCAAAAGTGCCCGAGGCATATCAGGAGAAGCTGGCTTTACAGGCTAAGTTCGGTCTTGCCGTTGAAGAATGGATCGAGGCTAACGAGGTTGACGCAGCTGCTATACAGTGCTGGGACTCCCTGGAGCAGAATTATGGCTGTGCAGCCTGTGTTACGATGAGTATGCTCGGAGAGAAGCTAATACCATGTGCATGTGAGACCGATGTTGCCGGTGCCGTGTCTATGTATGCCCTGAGCCTTGCCTCCGGCCGTCCGTCAGCATTGCTTGACTGGAACAATAACTTCGCCGAGGACCGCAACAAGTGTGTATGCACCCACTGTGGCAACTTCCCCAAGAGCTTTGTTAAGAACGACCTTAAGCTCGGACCGCTCGGCGTTCTTGGCCGTACGCTCGGCAAGGTTAATACATTCGGCGCCGTTTATGGCAAGTGTACAGAAGGCGACTTTACCTTCTTCCGTATTTCTACCGACGACAATCTTGGCTGCATAAAGAGCTATCTTGGCAAGGGACACCTGACTAACGATCCGTATGGCATGGATGGTTGCATCGCCGTAACGCAGGTAGACAACCTTCAGCAGTTGATGAAGGTTATCTGCAAGAACGGATTTGAACACCATGTTGCAATGGTGCGTACAGATGTTGTCGACATATTGAGCGAGGCTGTAGACAATTATCTCGGCTGGGACTTGTACGTACATGAGTAATTATTAGGAAAAACAGATAGATGAGACGTAAGCAGGCAAAAGGGCGGCAGATGATGCGAACCCTTTTGCCTGCTTGTTTTTTGTTTATGCTTGAATTGTGGATTGTAAACATGAAAAAAATTTTTATGTAAGTCTTAATAATTCGGATATTTTACCTAAATTTGCATTCGGGAAACAAAATGTAATGTTAGCCGATGTTGATGCAAGCCGTACAGATGTTTACGGCTTGACAAGTGAAAGTAAACAAGCGATGGGCATTAAGGCGGGATGGCATGTCCCGTGCCGTTTCGTTAATCGTGTTTACTCGAAAATGAAAGCATATTAACAACTTAAAAGTATTATATTATGTTTGAAGGACAGCCAAAAGGTTTGTATGCGCTGGCACTTGCAAATACAGGTGAGCGCTTTGGTTATTACACAATGCTTGCAATATTCACATTGTTCTTGCAAGCAAAGTTCGGCTTTACGGCCACGGTTACATCTAACATCTTTGCCGGTTTCCTGGCTTTAGTTTACTTCCTTCCTGTGGTGGGTGGTATTTTGGCAGACAAATTCGGTTTTGGTAAGATGGTTACTTCCGGCATCGTTGTCATGTTTGTTGGTTACCTGTGCCTGGCTTTCCCCGCAGGAAATAATGCCGTGGGTATCGCTGCCATGATAGGTTCTTTGTTCCTGATCGCTTTAGGAACCGGACTTTTTAAAGGTAATCTTCAGGTAATGGTCGGTAATCTTTATGATGACCCCAAATATTCAGCCAAGCGCGATACCGCTTTCTCCATATTCTATATGGCAATTAATATTGGTGCCCTGTTTGCTCCTACTGCGGCAGAGAAGATTACAGACTGGTATATGAAGTCGCACAATTATGTATATAATGGAGATATTCCAGCTCTTGCCCACCAGTATCTTGACGGTACACTTAACGGAGAAGCATTGTCTAAATTCGTTTCTTTGGCTTCATCCCAGAACATTGCTAACGATGCATCTTCGCTGACACATTTTGCAAGCGATTATATAAATGTGCTTTCTGAGTCTTATCACATGGGATTCGCCGTGGCTTGTGTGTCATTGATTGTTTCAATGCTTATTTACGTGTTAGGCCGCAAGACCTTCAAGCATGCTGATGTAAATGTGAAGTCAAGTGCAGATAAGGGCGACGCACAGGTTGCTGTTCAGGAATTGTCTCCTGCCGAGACAAAGTCTCGTGTTGTTGCACTTTGCCTTGTGTTTGCAGTGGTTATATTCTTCTGGATGGCTTTCCACCAGAATGGTCTTACTCTGACATTCTTTGCACGCGACTATACTGATGCGACAGCAACAGGGCTCACCCGTATCGGTTTTGACGTATGGAATCTTGTTCTTATTGCAATTATCGTGTACGGTCTCTTTGCAATATTCCAGGCAAAGAAGTCTAAAGGCAGGATCGTATCGCTGATCGTTACTTTGGCTTCTTTGGTTCTGTTGTATTATAATTATAGTGGCATGGATACAGTCATAAACATTCTCCCACAGAAGTTCCAGCAGTTCAATCCTTTCTTTGTTGTAGCACTGACTCCTGTTTCGATGGCTGTCTTCAGTTATCTTGCCAATAGGGGTAAAGAACCTTCGGCTCCACGAAAGATTGGTATCGGAATGTTTATCGCAGCAGTAGGTTTCACGGTTATGGCTTTAGGTTCGTTCGGTCTGCCTGTTCCTGATTCACTTTCAACGACTACGGCTGATTACAGGGTTACGCCAAACTTGCTGATAGGCACATACCTTATTCTTACCTTTGCAGAGCTGTTCTTGTCGCCGATGGGTATTTCGTTTGTATCCAAGGTAGCTCCTCCCAAGTACAAGGGCCTTATGATGGGTGGTTGGTTTGCAGCGACAGCTGTAGGTAACTATCTTGTCTCAATTATCGGAATGCTTTGGGGTGGTCTGCCTTTGTGGATACTTTGGGGAATACTCGTGGCACTGTGTCTCATCTCGGCAATATTCATTTTCTCGATAATGAAACGTTTGGAAAAGGTTTGCTGATGCAGTGACCGGAATATTTAATTGATATATTGAAAGGCTGCACATTTTTAATGTCATTTGTAATGATGATGAAAATGTGCAGCCTGTTTAATGTTTAAGCAATTGATATTGTTATTGCCATCTGCCATTAGTTTGTAAGCTGATTGTCTGGTGCGTTTTCTTAAAAATCCGTCAGTATTCCTGTAACATATACTTGTTGTTAAGGTAAGTGAGTCATTCTTATTTGGAGTGGTAAACATTTCGATCTTGTTTTTAGCATGCCGGTTTGCATGAAGTTTTTTGTGCTGGATACTCATGGATTTTGCCTGATTATGAAAGGTTGCCTTTTGGAGTCCAATAAGCTACCTTTTATAAAGCAATAGGTAGCCTTTCGTAGTGTGAAAGGCCGTCTTTTGGAAAACGTATGTTTTACATGCGGTTTTATTGTGTTTACTAAGTACTAATATATAATTGTGCATAAACTTTTTATTTACATGTTCATTTAATTTTTATTGTCATGCATAGACTTTTTATTTTATTTTTATTTGCCGTATTGGGCGTTCAATACAGTTTCCCGTTATCTGTGCAGGATGTTGAACGCGAGCGCATAATTAAGCGTGATTCAATATTGGAACTTATCACTGGTGCCGAATGCCCTGAAAAGATTATCAGTATTCTTGATATGGGAGCAAAGGCTGACGGTGAAACCAATTGCAAGCCTGCATTTGACAAGGCTATGAAGAAGGCTGCAAAATCAGGAGGTGCCCGTATTGTTGTTCCTGCTGGAACATACATGTTAAATGGGCCAATACATTTTGTTAGTAATGTCTGTCTTGAATTGAAGAAAGATGCTGTAATTAAGTTTTCTCCCAATCCCAGACATTATCTACCATTGGTTAATACAAGTTGGGAAGGAACGTTTCTCTACAATTATAGTCCTTTTATTTACGGTTATGGACTTCACGACGTGTCAATAATAGGCGAGGGGACTATTGACGGAAATGCCTCAACAACTTTCTCTACATGGAAGGCGAAGCAGAAGGCAGGGCAGACGCTCAGCCGAGAGATGAACCACGGCGGCGAGCCTGTCGACAAACGTAACTTCGGCCAAGGTTATTGGTTGCGGCCGCAGCTTATCCAGTTCTATAATTGTAAGAACATAACGCTTTCCGGGGTGTTTATAACTAATGCTCCGTTTTGGTGCGTTCACCTGCTGAAGAGTGAGAATATAGTGTGCCGCGGATTGCGTTATAACGCTAAACTGGTGAACAATGACGGTATTGACCCTGAATGTTCGCGGAACATTCTTATCGCGGACATTCATTTCGATAACGGAGATGACAATATAGCCATAAAGGCAGGCCGTGACAACGACGGCTGGGCTGTGGCAGCACCATCTGAAAATATCGTCATACGCAACTGTCATTTTAAGGGATTGCACGCCGTTGTGATTGGCAGTGAAATGTCTGCCGGTGTTAGGAATGTTTTTGTTGAAGATTGTACTTATTCAGGTTATTGCAAGCGTGGAATATACATCAAGACCAATCCTGACCGCGGTGGTTTCGTTGAGAACCTGTATGTTAAGAATTGTGTTTTCGGTGATGTAGAAGACCTTTTCAATGCAACAAGCATGTATGCAGGAGAAGGTATGGACAACGATAAGTTTACACGCGTGTCGGGTATTTATGTTGACGGTTTAAGCTGCCGCAGTGCAGCTAATTTCGGTCTTGTGTTGCAGGGTACCGTGGCCCGCCCGATTAGTAATGTGTTGTTTTCTGGTGTCAGGATTGACGATGTAAAAAATGCCCTGAGCTTTGACAATACAATAGGTGTTGAGATGCGTGATTGTCATATAGGCGGACGTGCCGGTGTGCCGTCTAGGGCCAAGTGATGCTTGTTTGTGCTTACTATTTTCCATTTTTCAGTCCGTCTTGGCTTCTTACACGATAAAGAGGTCTGGCGGACTGTGATGTTTTCAGCAATATGGACAAAGGCTGTTTTCTGTTCAAATGCTGCCGGCTGTTAGCCTTTTTCATATTTCACCTATGTCCACGTAACCTCTTGTTACAGCATAAATTGTAAGTGCCGAAACGCTTTTAAGTCCGAGCTTGTCCATGATGTTGCGGCGGTGGGTTACGACGGTGGCGAGGCTTATGTTCAGCATGTTGCCTATTTCCTTGTTGATAAAGCCTTTGACAATGAGCGACATGACTTCTATTTCACGCGCTGACAACTTTTTATCATGCTCGGTTTTAGGTACAGGAGGAAGGTGGCGTCCTTGTGAGTGTGCCGATTGCTCGAGGGCTAGCAGCGAGCGTACGAGTTTCTTTTCCGGTACCGATGTACACAGGCAATGGAATCCTGCAAATGTGGGTTGGTCGTCAGAGGAAGCTGATAAGACAATTGTCTTACCACGTCTGCCGGCGAAAAACTGCAAGTTTCCAGTTACTGTGTTTGTTGATGCGAAATAGTGAATGTATTTGTCGACGTCGGATTGCGGTACGTCATTAGCCGAGAGAAACGTGTCAATCCTTACGACGGGCATTACTTCTTGCAGCATCTGTCTGAGCCCGATGGCTGCAAGCGTATCATGGTGGATGACCGCTATTCTTAGTTCATGGTTCATTGCTCAATATTTATAATCAGTTTCGCCGGACTACGTTTCATGGTTTCTTTATAGTTTCTGAACCTTAATTTATGAAACGTAATCCGGTGAGATGTTAGATGGTGTTCGGATTTGTCTTATGACATGAAACCGAGCAAGGCTCCTGCTGCCACGGCCGAGCCGATAACTCCGGCTACATTTGGTCCCATGGCGTGCATCAGAAGGAAGTTGTGGCGGTCGTATTCAAGACCGATGTTGTTTGATATTCGGGCGCTCATCGGTACGGCACTTACACCGGCATTACCGATAAGCGGGTTGATCTTCTTTGACTTTGGCAAGAAAAGATTCATTATCTTGACAAACAGTACGCCTGATGTTGTGGCTATGATGAATGCCATTGCACCGAGTAAGAAAATGTATATGGTCTTGAGTGTCAGGAACTCGCTTGCCTGTGTAGAGCAACCAACTGTAAGTCCGAGAAGCATTACTATAATGTCGTTAAGTGCGCTTCCTGCTGTTTTTGCCAAACGTGTTGTCTTGCCTGATTCTTTCAGCAAATTACCGAAGAACAGCATGCCAAGCAACGGTAAGCCTGAAGGTACTATGAACGTTGTGAGCAAAAGTCCGATTATCGGGAAGAGGATACGCTCTGTCTGGCTGACATGGCGTGCCGGTTTCATTCGGATGAGACGCTCGTTCTTGGTTGTGAGCAGGCGCATCAACGGCGGCTGGATGACCGGTACGAGGGCCATGTACGAGTATGCGCACACTGCAATGGCACCCATGAGGTTGGGGCAGAGCTTTGACGACAGGAAGATGGCTGTAGGACCGTCTGCTCCTCCGATTATTGCTATACCGGCAGCCTGGCTAGGCTCAAAGCCGAGAGCCAAAGCAATCATGTATGCTCCGAAGATGCCGAACTGTGCGGCAGCACCAATAAGTATAAGTTTTGGGTTGCTGATAAGTGCAGAGAAGTCGGTCATGGCTCCGATACCAAGGAATACCAATGGAGGATACCAACCCTGGCGTACGCCTTGGTAGAATATGTTGAGCACTGAGTTGTCTTCATATAGTCCGATTTCAAGTCCTGCATCGGCACGGAAAGGAATGTTGCCTAATATTATACCGAGTCCGATCGGTACGAGCAACAGAGGCTCGAAATCTTTCTTAATGGCCAGCCAGATGAAGAATGCGCCGGCGATGATCATTATTATGTTCCCCGTCTCGGCGTTGGCAAAGCCGGTGTATGTGAGGAACTCGTTGAAGTTACTTGATATGAAATCTAAAAATCCCATGGCTTGTTGTTTGTTACGGTTGTTAGGTTTTACTGCTCCAGGCTTATGCGTGGCTTATCATGCTGTTGATAGCTGTCAAACAGCAACGGCGACGCATAAGCCTATGAAACTCATCCTATGGTCATCAGGGCGTCACCTTCCATTACCGTGTCTCCCTTGTTGACGAGTATTGCTGTAACTGTGCCGTTGCTTTCGGCTTCGATGTTGTTCTGCATCTTCATGGCTTCAAGTACGACTACCGTGTCACCGTTCTTCACAGTATCGCCTACCTTGACTTTGATTTCAGTTATTGTACCAGGCAGCGGTGCCGTAATTTTCATGCCAGCTCCTGCCGGGGCAGCCGGCTTGTCAGCTTTTGCCTGGCGTTGGGCTAGTTTCTGTGCAGCTGCGGGTTGGGGTGCAGCTACCACAGGCTTATGTGGCATGGTGTTGGGATTTATCGGCTGCTTAAGCTCAACTTCGAAGTTAATACCGTTAACGCTTACTTGCGCAATGTTGCCTTCTACATTAATTATCTCTACGTCGTAGTCGACGCCCTGTACTTTATATTGATACTTATTCATGTTTTTGTTATTTAATTTGACAAGTTTACTTATTGGTATTGCGTTTGGACTGTCAAGAGTCCTGCTCAATGCTTGTCTGTCGTGTTTATGGTATTATTGTTTCTTCCGGATAAATGTTCCAATTAGTATGGTGCGGTTTGATAGTTATAATGTTACTTTCTATATCGTGTACATTATCTTCGTATTGTTTGAGTGCCATTGCAATTACTGCAATGTAGATCTCCTTGTCTATTCCACCGGTCTGAAGGCCGTCTTTCAGGATGATTTTCGTCTTGTGTCCTGTTTCTGCGATTTTCTCTCCGGTCTTGACTGCGGCTTTTATAGGTTGTATCTTTCCAGCCTTCTTTATTGCATGCTTGTGTGCCATGAACAATCCGAGTATCCGGAAGAATACATAAAGCAGGGCGAGACAGAAGAACACGATACCCATTGACAAAACTGTAATGCCTATGCCGTATGGGTCTTCACGCTTAATCTTAGCCATTTTTGTCTCATCTACCTGTATGTAGTTCTCTATGCCTGGAGTAACGGTTTCCGCATTTCTTACCACCCATTGGTCTGAACCGTCTTTTACTCTTGCGTAAGATTGGTCGGCGGCCAGGGCCGGAACTGATACGGAGTCGATGAGGTCGATACCGTTGCCGTCATACAGTGCCACCCATACAGGATTGCCGTTTACGGCTTTTGCATCAAGATGCAATGAACCTTGAGCGTGGTTGCCGTTAAGGAAAAATACGATGTGGTCGCGCGCAGACAGTGATGTGCGGTCGTCACCGTTGAGGATGCAACTCATCATCGATGTACGCTGTGCAACGGTAAGGTTTTTGTCGAGCACTCGCCGGTCGGTGGTGATGTACATGCCGCGGACGTTATACGTGGAAAAGGCGGTGTTGGCTAGCTCAACCCATGCATTCCTATTCCCGTATTCGTCTTGCAGGTTTGCCTTGTTGTTGGTAAGCACTTCGTTAATCTTGATGTTCTTGGCACCTTGTCCGAACATCGAGACCGTGCTTGCGCATAAGGCAAGGAGAAGGAAAATGGTCTTTTTCATGTTATTTTTCAAGTTGTTTTTGATTTCGTAGGTTATGTATTCATGGCATGTCGATTTTGCCTAATGTCATTATGCCATGTGCCCCATGCTTCCGTGTCAGATGCCGCAACAGAATAGTACGATTATTTGCGCCGTGAAAATTCTGAGGAACATGCTCAGAGGGTAGACCGTGGAGTAACCTACGGCTGGAGCTTCTTTTGAGCATGTTGCATTTGCGTAAGCCAATGCTGGCGGGTCCGTGTACGTACCGGCTATCATGCCCATAATCGTAAAATAATTTAACTTGTATTTCAGACGGGCTATCGTGCCTACAATAAGTATGGGTATTATTGTTATTAGGAAGCCGGTATAGACGTATTTAATTCCGTCTCCCTGTACTATTGTTTCTACGAATCCGTCTCCTGCCTTTATACCTACGCTGGCAAGGAACAGCACAAGGCCTATTTCACGCAGCATCATGTTGGCACTTGTCGTGGTGTAGGTTACCAAGTGGGCTTTGTATCCGAAGCGTCCTATTAATATGGCTATGATAAGCGGTCCTCCGGCTATGCCGAGCTTTATAGGTACAGGGATGCCCGGGAATGCGACTGGTATGCTGCCGAAAAGTATTCCGACGAATATTCCGACGAATATGGTTGCAATGTTGGGCGCATTAAGACGCTTTACCGAGTTGCCCATGACGCTGGCTACGCGGTTCACGGCGCCTTCAGGGCCTACAACCATGATTCGGTCGCCCACCTGGAGCGAGAGGTTCGAGCTGGCAAACAGGTCCATGCCGTGGCGTGTTATTCTTGTGACGTTGACGCCATAGGCGCTCGAGAAGTGCATCTGGCCGAGGGTCTTGCCGTTTATGGACGGGCGTGTGATGACGATGCGCTTGCTAACCATGGGCTCGTCCTGCTTTTTCCAATCCACTTCGATTTCAGGACCAATGAATGCTATGATAGCTTCGGCGTCGTTTTCGGCACATACTATGAACACGCGGTCGCCTATGTGGAACACTGTGCTGCCTGTCGGAGTTATTACGTGCCCGTCGTGCAGCAGGCGAGAGCATACGAAGTCACGGTTGAGGAAGTTGTGCACTTGGGCTATGGTCTTGCCTTCGAGGTAAGAGTTGGTGATTTCTATGTTCATGAAATGGGGCTTTACGGCTCCATTCTCGTTTTCTTCCTCGTCAAGCTTTTCTTCTTCCTTGTCTATGCTGATCTTGCATATGTAACGTAGCGCTATCGTAGCCCCGATTATGCCTAGTACGCCGAGGGGGTAGGCGCAGGCATAGCCTGAAGCTATCTGCGGGATGTTGCCGTCCTTGAAGACTGACACAAGTGCCTCGTTGGCGGCACCAAGACCGGGGGTGTTGGTTACCGCACCGTATAACGTGCCGACCATCATCGGAAGGTTGTTGGGGTTTGACGTGTCGAAGAATACGTAGTAACACGCAAACATTACGGCAATGTTGAGAATAATGACTGTCGTTGACAGGGCGTTGAGTGTTATGCCTCCACGCTTGAAGCTCTCGAAGAAACCCGGACCGACCTGCAAGCCTATCATGAATACGAACAGGATTAGTCCGAATTCCTGAAGAAACGACAGCACGCTCGGGGTAGCCGTGAAGCTGATGTGACCGGCGGCAATGCCGGCGAATAATACGAACGTCACACCCAGGGAAATTCCACCAATCTTGATTATCCCCAAATAGACTCCTACCGCTATGACTATTGCGTACAGCAATACTATGTGTGCCACGGAGTCGGTAGCAGTGAATAAATTAATTAGCCATTCCATAACATACTTTTATGTGCTGCAAAAGTAGCTAAAATATTACTCATTTAATAATTTTTGTGCAACAATTTTAATGCGGCGTCACAGGTTTTTGTATTTTTCACGGTTTAACAATAAATTCTATCCTTTTTTTTAAAACATGTCGGAAAAATACCTTATCTTTGCCAAACGATAAGCCCAGTATTGGGGTATAAAGGCTCCGGACGGTTACAATTTGTCAGTTTGGCATGCTAGCCGGCTTTAGGAGAACGGCTTTGACGACGCATGTCTGACAGTGTCAAGACTTTGATTTTTGGCGCGAGCGTAACTTGCTAACAGTCAGCGTGTTGCCTGAAGATGTATGAAACATGACCTTTTGGAGTGCGAAAAGCCGTGTATTGCAGCCTGAAAGACGGCATATCAGGCAGTAAAAGGCCGCCTTTTGCAGACTGTGTTTTTTGAGACAAGCCGGTTGTTGCCGGCGGCCGAGAGGGTTAATCTTAAATTGGAATGATTGCAGACACATTATAAATAATATAGGTAACTTATATAATAAGGATTTTTTATGTCAAACTGTAAAGAAAAACTCTTCAGCGAGTTCAAGGCTCCTACGAAGCAAGAATGGCTTGACAAGATTCAGGTCGACTTGAAAGGTGCCGACTTCAACAAGCGTTTGGTTTGGCGGACGAACGAAGGATTCGACGTGCCGCCTTTCTACCGCAGGGAAGATGTGTTGAAACTTAACACTCCCGACTCTCTGCCGGGCGAGTTCCCCTATGTGCGCGGCAACAAGAAAAGTTGCAATTGCTGGTATGTGCGCCAGGACATCATGGCCGACGACGCCAAGGCAGCTAACGCCAAGGCTCTCGACATTCTTGGCCGTGGAGTAGACTCGTTAGGCTTCAGGATTGCGGGCGACAACGTCTGCGCCGATTTCGTTGAGACTTTGCTGGCCGGTATCGATTGCGAGGCCGTCGAGGTGAATTTCAACACCTGCAAGCGCCACACTCTCGAGCTGGCACAGATACTTGCCGCCTATTTCGACAAGAAAGGGTATGACAAGGCCAAGGTAAACGGCTCGCTCGATTGGGACCCGATGGAGAAAATCGTCATGAAAGGCCATGACGTTACGCCGATACTCGAGTTGGCCCCGCAGATTATCGAGGCATTGAAGGACTATCCGCGTTTCCGTTGCATCACTGTAAATGCCGTAGCCCTCAACAATGCCGGTGCTTACATCGTGCAGGAGCTGGGTTATGCCATGGCTTGGGGTAACGAGTACATGGAAATGCTTACAGAAGCTGGTGTTGACGTAGACCTTGCAGCAAGCAAGATTACATTCAACATGGGCATATCTGAAAACTTCTTCATGGAGATTGCCAAGTTCCGCGCAGCACGTCTGCTTTGGGCGGAGATTGTAAAGAAGTACGAGCCTAAGGCTGACGCTTCTTGCATGATGTGCGTGAACGCTATTACGTCTAAGTACAACATGACGCTGTTTGACAGCTATGTCAACCTGCTCAGGTCGCAGACAGAGTCTATGAGTGCCGCCCTTGCCGGTGTACATTCAATCGTCGTAACTCCGTTCGACGCAGTTTATGAGACTCCCAACGATTTCTCTGAGCGTCTCGCACGCAACCAGCAGCTCCTGCTTAAGGAGGAGAGCCACTTCGACAAGGTGGTCGACCCTGCCGCAGGTAGCTATTTCGTAGAGGAGCTTACAACATCGCTCGCCAATGAGGGTTGGAAGATATTCCTCAATGTGGAAAACAACGGCGGATTCCTTGAGGCAGCCAAGAAAGGTCTTGTACAGGACGACGTCAATGCTACAAACGCAAAGCGCCACGAGGCAGCAGCCAAGCGCAAGGAGTTCATCCTGGGTACAAACCAATTCCCCAACTTTACAGAGAAGTCTGAAGACAAACGTCCTTTCGGATGCACATGCTCATGCGGAGGCGGCCACAAGCACGAAGCCGAGTTCAAGGCTATCGAGACCACCCGTCTTGCTGCTGATTACGAGGATTTGCGCCTTAAGGTTGAAGAGAGTGCCAAGGTGCCGGTAGCCTTCATGCTTACCATAGGCAACCTTGCCATGCGCCAGGCACGCGCCCAGTTCAGCTGCAACTTCCTCGCTTGCGCAGGATACAAGGTGGTTGACAACCTTGGCTTCAAGACTGTGGAGGAAGGTGTAGACGCCGCACTGAAGGCTGGAGCCGATATCGTAGTGTTGTGTTCGAGCGACGACGAGTATGCAGAGTACGCCGTTCCTGCGTACAAGTATCTCGACGGCCGCGCCATGTTCGTAGTAGCCGGAGCTCCGGCATGCATGGACGACCTCAAGGCTGCAGGCATTGAAAACTTCATACACGTGCGTTGCAACGTACTTGAGACATTGAAAGAGTATAACGCTAAATTGGGAATAAAATGAGAAAGAATTTCAACGATGTCAACATATTTTCTGACATAAAGGCGACCGACGGCGCAAAGTGGCAGAAAGACAATAATATCGCTCCTGACTGGAAGACACCTGAGCACATAATGGTGAAACCGGCCTACACGAAGGAAGACCTCGAAGGCATGGAGCACCTTGACTATACGGCCGGACTTCCGCCGTTCCTCCGCGGCCCGTACAGCATGATGTACCCGTTCCGCCCGTGGACCATCCGCCAGTACGCAGGATTCTCGACGGCAGAGGAGAGCAACGCTTTCTACCGCCGCAACTTAGCGAGCGGACAGAAGGGTTTGTCTGTAGCGTTCGACCTTCCCACCCACCGCGGCTACGACCCCGACAACATGCGCGTGATTGGCGACGTTGGTAAGGCAGGTGTTTCTATATGTTCTGTTGAGAACATGAAGGTGCTGTTCAACGGTATTCCTTTAAATAAGATGTCCGTATCAATGACTATGAACGGTGCCGTGCTGCCTATCATGGCGTTCTATATTGTAACAGGTCTTGAGCAGGGTGCAAAACTCGAGGAGATGGCCGGTACTATCCAGAACGACATCCTCAAGGAGTTCATGGTGCGCAACACTTACATCTATCCGCCAGCATTCTCAATGAGGATAATAAGCGACATCTTTGCTTATACGTCAAAGTTCATGCCCAAGTTCAACTCCATCTCAATCTCGGGTTACCACATGCAGGAGGCCGGAGCTACTGCCGACATCGAGCTGGCTTACACCATAGCCGACGGTCTTGAGTATGTACGTGCCGGTGTCAACGCCGGACTAGACATTGACGCTTTTGCACCGCGTCTGTCATTCTTCTGGGGCATCTCAATGAACCACTTCATGGAGGTTGCCAAGATGCGTGCAGCACGTATGTTGTGGGCCAAGGTCATCAAACAGTTCAACCCGAAGAACGACAAGTCTTTGATGTTGAGGACACACTGCCAGACTTCAGGTTGGTCATTGACAGAGCAGGATCCGTTCAACAATGTCGGACGTACATGTATCGAGGCCATGACAGCCGCACTCGGACACACTCAGAGTTTGCACACAAATGCGCTCGACGAGGCTATCGCACTGCCGACCGACTTCTCGGCGCGCATCGCCCGCAACACGCAGATTTACATCCAGAACGAGACAAAGATATGCAAACATATTGACCCGTGGGCCGGTTCTTACTATGTTGAGAGCCTCACCAACGAGCTTGCGCACAAGGCTTGGGAGCACATTCAGGAGATTGAGAAACTCGGCGGTATGGCCAAGGCAATCGAGACAGGTGTGCCAAAGATGCGTATCGAGGAAGCAGCTGCCCGTACTCAGGCTCGTATCGACAGCGGTGCCCAGACTATTGTTGGTACCAACAAGTACCGTCTTGACCACGAGGATCCGATCGACATCCTCGAGGTTGACAACTCAGCAGTGCGCAAGGAGCAGGAGGAAGGTTTGGCACAACTCCGCGCTTCGCGCGACAACGCAAAGGTGAAAGAAACCCTTGACGCTCTTACCGAATGCGTGCGCACTGGTGAGGGCAATCTTCTCGAACTTGCCGTTGAGTGTGCCAAGGCACGTTGTACGCTCGGCGAGATTAGTGATGCCTGCGAGAAAGTCGTAGGCCGTTATAAGGCTGTAATCAGAACAATATCAGGCGTGTATTCATCAGAAAGTAAGAACGATGCAGACTTCGCCAAGGCTTGTGAGCTTACGGAAGAGTTTGCAAAGAAAGAAGGCCGCCGTCCGCGTATCTTCATCGCCAAGATGGGACAGGACGGTCACGACCGTGGCGCGAAGGTTGTAGCTACGGGCTATGCCGATTGTGGTTTCGACGTAGACATGGGACCGTTGTTCCAAACCCCGGCCGAGGCTGCGCGCGAGGCTGTTGAGAACGATGTGCACGTAGTAGGCGCAAGTTCGCTTGCCGCAGGCCATAAGACCCTCATACCGCAACTTATCGAAGAATTGAAGAAACTCGGGCGTGAGGACATAATGGTGATAGCCGGCGGAGTTATCCCCGCGCAGGACTACGATTTCCTTTACAAGGCAGGCGTTGCCGCAATCTTCGGTCCCGGTACGTCGGTTGCCAAGGCTGCGTGCGAGATGATGAACATACTTTTGGATAAGGAATAATTCTTTTCTAAGTATTGGCGTATATGAAAAGGCAACTGTTTTTTTGACGGTTGCCTTTTTTGTTCCAAATGGTTGGAACGTAAAAACACCGTCACCTTATCATTGTTTTGTAAGGTGGCGGTGTGCAATGAAAAAATTATAATGTTATAAACCTTGGACTTATATATGCGTTTTGTGGAATAGGCTCTTAATGTTGTATTATTCCTTGCCTTCCTGCATCTTGCGGATTAAAGCCTGTTCGGTTTTATTTTTGTCGGATGAATGTTTCAGGACGACGGCGTCAATGTAAAATACAATCTCTTCCGCTAAGTTCGTAATGTGGTCACCGGTACGTTCGAGTCTAAGGAAAATACCTTTAAAGTCCAAGCAAAAGGCTGCTTTGTCAGGATTCTGTGATATGTATTCGGCGAGTATCGGTGTGGCGGCGGCGTTGATTTCGTCGATTTTGTTGTCCTTTTCGAAAAGACTGTTTGCCAGTGAAATATCCTCTGTTTCCAGTGCTTTCTTTGCCGTGTCGAGCATTTCAAGAACGGCATCCGCCATTTCTTTGAGGCGTGTTTTCTCAAGCAGTGCCGCATCTACGGGGGTGCCATCCTGACGTATGATAAACCTTGCTATGTTTTCAGCGAAGTCGCCGATGCGCTCAAGGTCTGAATTAATCTTCAACATGGCGACGATGAAGCGCATGTCGATAGCCACAGGGTTATATAACACAAGGAAGTCTTCAATGTCGCAATCAAGTTTCAGCTCGTATGCATTAACCCGTTTTTCGCGTATGAGCACGTCGCCTGCCTTGTCTTTATCTACCGTAGGGATGGCATCGCATACGTTTTTCATTTGATCATATACGAGCGACCACATGTCGAGTACTTCCTCACGTATGGATTTCAGTTCTTCATCAACGAATTTTACCATGATTGTTTTTGTTTAAATATTGATAATTGAGAATAAGATTACTTTCCGCCATAGGCAAACCATGGCTTCGTCTCATTTTGATTTTAGTTTATCCGAACCTTCCGGTTATGTAATTTTGCGTCTCTTCTTTGTTCGGATTTGTGAAGATTTTCGTCGTCTTGTCGTATTCTATCAGTTGTCCGAGATAAAAGAATGCGGTCTTATCGCTTACGCGGGTTGCTTGTTGCATGTTGTGGGTTACGATGACGATCGTGTAGTCTTTCTTTATTTCATGTATCAACTCTTCCACCTTGGCGGTTGATATGGGGTCGAGCGCCGATGCCGGTTCGTCCATTAGGAGCACCGAGGGGGCCACGGCCATGGCTCGTGCTATGCAGAGGCGTTGTTGCTGTCCGCCGGATAGTGCGTAAGCTGATTTCTTGAGCTTGTCTTTCACTTCGTCCCAAAGGGCTGCTCCTTTGAGTGACTTCTCAACGCGCTCGGCAATGAAGTGTTCGTCCTTTACGCCGTTGACGCGCAGTCCGTAAGCAACGTTTTCGTAAATGCTTTTCGGGAAAGGGTTAGGGCGTTGGAACACCATGCCTACGTTCTTTCTAAGCTCGTCGACATTCACCGAGCGGTCGTAGATGTTACGGCCGTCGATGTCTATTTCGCCTTCAAGGCGTGAGCCTGGTATGAGGTCGTTCATCCGGTTGAACAGGCGCAAGAAAGTGGATTTACCACAGCCTGACGGGCCGATGAATGCCACTACTTCGTTCTCCTCAATGTTCATGTTGATGTTTTTCAATGCGTGGAACGAACCATAGTAGAAGTCGACGTTTTTTGCTTCGATTTTGCTCATATTCTTTTATTTATTTATAATTCAGGATTGGGAATGGATAATTTTGCCTTTGCAATAGTGCAGCCTTAGTCCGCTTCAATTCTTAATTAATTAGTCAATTTGTTATGTGGAAATATCGGTTGGGGGTTAATTGGTCTTCAGCTTGTTTTGGAAATAGTTGCGCAGGGCGTTGGCCAACAAGTTGACGAAAAGTATTATTATTACAAGCACCAACGCCGTGCCGTATGCTATCGGAATTTGTTTTTCCATATCGGTTCCACTTGTTGCGAGCACGTATAGGTGGTATGGCAGAGCCATGCATTGGTCGAATATGCTTTCCGGAAGTTGCGGGAGGAAATAAGCTGCGCATGTGAAGAGGATAGGCGCCGTTTCTCCTGATACGCGTCCAAGGGCAAGTATCAGTCCCGTGATTACGTTTGGCATGGCCATCGGCAGGATGACTTTGCGTATTGTCTGTAGTTTGGTCGCTCCAAGGGCAAGGCTGCCTTCCCTGAAACTGTCGGGTATGGCTTTGAGGGCTTCTTCGGTTGTCCTTATGACGAGCGGCAGTGCGAGAAGTCCGAGTGTCAGCGATCCTGCGATGATGCTGTCGCCGAAACCGAAGAAGTTGACGAAAAGTGACATACCGAACAGGCCGAATACTATCGACGGGATTCCTGCAAGGTTGTTGGTCATCATGCGGATGAATCTGACTATGCGTCCGCTCTTTGCGTATTCATGCATGTAGATGCCGCTCATGATTCCCAATGGGAACGCAAACAATGCGCTGCCCACCATCAAATAGAACGTTCCTACAATAGCCGGCCATACGCCTCCACCTTTCATTCCGTCGGTAGGCGGAGTGGTGATGAAGTCCCAGTTGAGCACTCCTATGCCTTTAATTATGATGAAGGCTAAAATAACGAATAAGATTGTGACAATAACGCCGCTTAATGCACGGAAAATGCCGAAGGCGATTCTTTCCGACAAGATTTTACTTTTGTGATTGCCTGCTTGTAATATTTTCTCGCTATCCATGTCTTTTATTTTTATGATTCATATTTGTAAATCCGGTTGTCTGACTCATTTTAACATTCCCGGAATGGGGGGATAAAAGCTTAAATGGGTTCATTTCTTGTTTTTGGCAGATATGTATTCAACGCTTGAGTTTATTATGAGCGTGATGAAGAACAGCACTACGCCGAGCAAGAACAGCGATTGGTAGTGCGGGCCTCCGGCCGGAGCCTCGCCTAATTCGGCCGCGATTGTTGCCGGAATGGTGCGCAGTGGGTCGGTAATCGATAGTGGTATTACGGCGGCGTTGCCGGTTACCATCAGTACTGCCATCGTCTCTCCGAAGGCGCGGCCGATGCCGAGCACTACGGCCGACGTGATGCCTGAAACGGAGTAGGGCATTACCACCTTATAAATAGTCTGCCATCTTGAAGCTCCAAGGGCAAGGCTTGCTTCGCGTTGCGAGCGCGGGCAGTTGAGCATTGCATCCTGGCTTACGGTGATGATTGTCGGCAACGCCATTATTGCCAGCACCAACGCTCCCGCTAGTCCGCTTTCGCCGACAGGCAGTCCGAATACGTCTTGTAACAGGGGCACTATGACGATAAGGCCGAAGAAGCCGTATACTACGGACGGTATGCCGTTAAGCAATTCGATGACGGGCTTCAGCACTTTGCGCATTTTCTCGGATGCAACTTCCGACATGTATATTGACACAGCCAAACCGAACGGCAAGGCGAACAATATGGCGAATACCGTAACCCATACAGTGCCAAGAACGAGGGGCATGAATCCGAATTGAGGCGCGGGCGTGGCCGTAGGGAACCATTCGCCGCCGAAGAATACCTCGCTGCCTGATATCCGGTGGTCTTCAAGCTTCTTGCCTGTGAAATTTTCTTTAATGAAACTTTCTGGTACGAAAGCTATGATTCCCTCGTTTTTATCGACAAGGGTTTCGATGCAGGCTGAAGCGTTTTCGTAATTCTTGCCCAATTGTTCCTCGTTGAAATACTTCTGCATGTCGTCAAACCGGAAAAGCATGATTTCCTCGTCTTTCCCGCCTACCTCTTTCCAATTGGTAACGTCTTCGTCAAAAACTTCCTTAATCTGTTTTGCGTTGAGCTTGTCTACGGGGTTGTCCTTGTTTACTACCAGCGTATAACCGTCCTCAATGGTCTTTTGGGAGAACAGGCCGAAGCCTTCTGAAAACAAGAACAGCACGATGAGCAGTATTATCACGCTGGTCAGGAAACCGCTGCACGTAATCACTCCAGTTACTATCTTCTCAAGAATTTTTTTCATAATCGTCTGCTATTTCACGTTTCCGCAGGCAAAAGTAGGGCATAATCGTAACGAACGTGTGACACGCAGGTTACATTGATGTTACAGCAGGCGGCTTGAATGCGTTGTAGCCTGAATGTAACACATGTGTAACCGCAATGAAAATACGAAGATGTTATTTCGCAGCTGAAAACATAAAACAAAAGGAAAATGAGAAGTTTAAGACTTTTAATCGTTGCTTTGGCGTCGGCTGTTTCCGTGAGCGCCGCAGGCCAGAAGATAAAGGGCAGCGACACGGTGCTGCCTGTGTCGCAAGAAGGTGCTGAGGTTTACATGAAGCTTAATCCGCAGGCGCGTGTCACTGTGACCGGCGGAGGGTCGGGCGTGGGCATATCCGCCCTGATGGACGGCACTACCGACATTGCGATGGCGTCGCGCTCGATAAAATTCAACGAACGTGTAAAGATAAGCGAAAGCGGCAAGCAGCTGCGTGAGGCTGTTGTGGCTTATGACGCACTTGCAGTGATAGTGAACCCGAACAATCCCATATCGCATCTCACGCGCGAGCAGCTTGAAGCGATTTTCCGTGGGAAGATCACAAACTGGAACCAAGTGAAAGATTATTATACAGGTAAGTACGGACCCGACCTTAAGATAATAGTTTATTCGCGCGAGACGTCGTCGGGCACGTATGAGTTTTTCAAGACGAGCGTACTGCATGAGAAAAACTATATGGCCGGAGTGCTTTCCATGCCTGCTACGGGGGCTGTTATCCAGTCGGTCAGTCAGACTCTTGGGGCTATAGGTTATGTAGGCATGGCGTACATCAATAAGAATGTAAAAGCTATAAAGGTATCATACGACGGGAAACATTTTGTTTATCCAACCATGGAAATGGGGCGCCGTCATATTTATCCGATAATCCGTGAGCTTTATTACTATTATACGGCCGATAAGGCCGGCGTAGTAGAGCCGTTCATAAGATTCCTTCTTTCACCCCAGGGCCAGCAAATCGTGATGAAGAGCGGCTACGTGCCGGCCAAATAATCTGCCGCTCAACCCAAAATCATCCCGTATTTTCAGTCGCATGCTTGCTTGCGCCTCTGAAACAGCTTTTCCCAGTTTGTGGAACAGCTTGTTTCCGGGGCGCAGGCAAGCTGTTTCCTTACCATAGGCTGGTACGCGCCTTGTGCGTGGCATGGCCCTTTCGCGTGAAAGCCTGATTCGGCGTAAGTGCGGCGTGATGAAAAAAGCAGCCGTTCCTCACGGAACAACTGCTTCCAAATCACTATGATACAAAATCACTTTGTTTTATATAACATTTGACAACTGATTATGCTTCGATGGCGGCAACGCCCGGAAGCACCTTGCCTTCGATGGCTTCGAGCAGCGCTCCGCCACCAGTAGAGATGTATGATACCTTGTCTGCCATGCCGAACTTGTTGATGCAGGCAACGGAATCACCACCGCCGATGAGTGAGAATGCACCGTTGGCGGTAGCCTCGGCAATTGCGTCAGCGATAGCCTTTGAACCGCCGATGAAGTTGTCGAACTCGAATACGCCGGCAGGACCGTTCCACAGAATAGTCTTTGCCCCCTTGATTGCTTCAGCGAAAGCCTTGCGTGTTTCAGGACCTGCGTCGAGACCTTCCCATCCCTCAGGAATGTTGTTGGCAGGGCAAACTTGCGTATTAGCGTCGTTGGCGAAATTGTCAGCAGCGATGCAGTCAGTTCCGAGTACGAGGTTTACGCCGTTCTCCTTTGCCTTCTTGATTACGTCGAGAGCCACGTCGAGCTTGTCATCCTCGCAGATAGACTTGCCAATCTGGCCGCCCTGTGCCTTAGCGAAAGTATAAGTCATGCCTCCGCAGAGAATCAGGTTGTCAACCTTGCCGAGCAGGTTCTCGATTATGCCGATCTTTGTAGAAACCTTAGAGCCACCCATGATGGCTGTGAACGGACGCTTGATGTCACTGAGCACGTTGTCAACAGCTTTAACCTCTTTTTCCATGAGGTAGCCCAGCATTTTGTGGTCTTTGTCAAAATATTCGTCGATGACGGCAGTTGATGCATGCTTGCGGTGGGCAGTTCCGAATGCGTCCATTACATAGCAGTCAGCGTATGAAGCAAGTTTCTTGGCAAATGTCTTCTGGCTTTCTTTCATTGCCTTCTTAGCCTCGTCGTATTTCGGGTCTTCCTTGTCGATGCCTACGGGTTTGCCTTCCTCTTCAGGGTAAAAACGCAGGTTTTCGAGCAGCAGGGCTTCACCTGGTTTCAGTTCAGAAGCCTCTTTATCGGCGTTAGCGCAATCGGGAGCGAACTTAACTTCCACACCGAGAAGTTCAGATACGTTCTTAACGATTTGGCTCAGAGAGAGTTTGGGATTTACTTTGCCTTTAGGCTTGCCCATGTGGCTCATCATGATAACGCTGCCGCCGTCGGCCAGTATCTTCTTGAGAGTCGGGAGTGCGCCGCGGATGCGGGTCGTGTCAGTTACGTTTCCGTTTTCGTCCAATGGCACGTTGAAGTCAACGCGCACGATTGCCTTCTTTCCGGCAAAGTTGAATTGATCGATTTTCATATTTACCTTAGAATTTATATTGAAGTATAAAATGTAACAAAAGTACTTTTGTCCATGCCTTGTCCTATTGTTCTGCTACATGTCGGGCTATGTGGATAGCCATTCGCTTTTGCTTGTCTTATCTTGATTTTCCATGCAAATATAGTGATTTTAGCTGATACGGGTTAATGTATTTGCGATAATTTTATGATTTTTGGCATGGTAGTTGTTGTAATGTAATGTCTGCTTTGCATTTATATGTGAAATAGGCGATTTATTTCCGGTAAAAGGCTGTTATTGTAATCCATGTTGATAGGTGATGGCTCCGTAGTTTGAAAATTCTTAATTCTTAACCTATTGCTGCTTTTGATTTTCAAATAAAAGGATTACCTTTGTACGGCTAAATAAATATATTTTTAATTTGTATAATGAAAGATTCAGTTATAATAATCAGCGGCGGAATGGATAGTACGACGTTGCTTTACGAGATGAAAGACCGCATAGCCTTGGGTATTTCCTTTGATTATGGCAGTAACCATAACGCACGTGAGATACGTTTTGCTGAGTTGCATTGTTCACGTCTTGGAATAAAACATATTGTCATTAAACTGGGTTTCATGCACGAGTATTTCAAAAGTTCTTTGCTTAGTGGTGCTGAAGCTATACCCGAAGGCCATTATGCAGATGAGAACATGAAGTCGACCGTAGTACCGTTCCGTAACGGAATAATGCTTTCGATAGCTGTTGGTATAGCTGAGAGCGAAGGACTGAAGTATGTGATGATGGCCAACCACGGTGGAGACCACGCAATATACCCGGACTGCCGTCCGGAGTTTGTACAGGCGATGAGCGAGGCGTCAAAGGCCGGAACTTATCCTGGTATTGAAGTACTGGCACCATATACCGACTTGACCAAGACCGATATTGCCTTGCGTGGAAAGAAGCTGGGCATAGATTATTCGGAGACGTGGAGCTGCTACAAGGGTGGTGAAGTGCATTGTGGCAAGTGCGGCACGTGTGTTGAGCGTAAGGAAGCCCTTAGGGATGCAGGCATCGAGGACAAGACGGAATATGAAGATTAATTCGAGGATATAGTGTACAAAAGTAAGGGAGCTTGAAATCTGATTGAATTATATCACCAGTTTCAAGCTCCCTTACTTTATTTATTTCAACTTTTCAGCTTCTTCGCAAATTAGAAGTTATAATATACACCTAATGAAATATTGTTGCTGTCGAAGTCCATTCCCCAAACGCTTGCTTCGCCTCCGTGGTCGAGGTCAACCTTCTGGTATCCGATGAAACCAACACGGGCAATAAGGCTGAATTTGTCAAGTTTCAACTCAATACCCGGTTTGATGCCGATTGAGTATTCGTCGCCAATTCCATTGTAGTGCTTGTATCCGAATCCGCCTTCGCAGAATACGTTGACAAGTTTGCCCTGCAGGAATGTGTAGCGTGCGTACGGATTGATTTCAAATGTATTTGTGGTTCCGCTGAAGCCCAGTCCGTTGTCCACGTATGAAAGGTCTCCCTTAGACCATCCGAACAAAACACCGGCAGCCCATTCGTTGTTGAACTTATAACCTACTTCAGGCAACAGGCTGTAAATCGTTTCATCGTCGTCGTCGCCGTTGTCAACGCTTGCAATTCCGACATTGCCGCCCAAATAAACTTGAGCGCTTGCGCCTATTGTAAACAAAGCGACTACAAGTGTCATAATGATCTTTTTCATTTTCTTTCCTTTTTTAAGTTATACAATAATAATTACTTTGTAGTTTTTTTCACATATTGTGATGTGCAAATATACGGATAAATTAAGATATTGCAAAAGGTAAATGAGAGTGTTTTACATTTTGCCGGTAATATGTGTTAAATATTTGGAATAATCGAACAATTTGAATAACTTTGCAGCCTTAATGCAAAATGTCGAAACTTTCGAGGCTCATCCGGTTTTCTATAAAGTGCCGTGATTCATGGTCCGTCGGATGGAAACTGAGATGTTCCCGTAGCGTTTGCTATGAATATTGGTACGTGCCAATTACCGTATGAAATAGGTTTGGCGCGTCTTGGGATACAGGCTTTGCTGTTTCTGATTTTGTTAAGTAATTGATATGACCATAATGAAATAAGGTATGAGAAGATTGTTTGTTGTGTTGATGTGTGCGCTGTTTTGTTGTACATTGAAGGCGCAGACCTCAGATTCTTTGATTGTTAGCGGATTGCGTGATGAAGGTGTGACATTCTCGCATAACAATTCTGTTGTTTTACTTATGAGCGGGCAGGAAAAGTTTGACGATATGTTTAAAGCAATACGCCAGGCACGCAGCAGCATTCATCTTGAATATTTTAATTTCCGGAATGATTCCATTGCTTCGCTGCTCTTCAACTTGCTTGCCGAGAAGGCAGCCGAAGGTGTTGAGGTGCGTGCGCTTTTCGATGGTTTCGGTAACGATTCAAACAATCGTCCCTTAAAGAAAGAGCACTTGGAAAAGATACGCTCGATGGGAATTGAGATATATGAATTCGACCCTATCCGCTTCCCTTGGATTAACCATGTGTTCCACCGCGACCACCGCAAGATTGTCGTAATTGACGGAAATATTGCCTATACGGGCGGTATGAACGTAGCAGATTATTATATTACCGGTACAGAAGATGTGGGGGAGTGGCGCGACATGCACTGCCGTATAGAGGGTGACGAAGTCAACACCTTGCAGGACATATTTCTTAAGATGTGGAACAAGGTGTCGAAGCAGAATATTGGAGGTGAAAAATATTACCGTGGATATAATGATGAAGAAGCTTTCTCTGGGTTGAAGCCTGATACTTGTGCCACGGCAGGAAGAAAAATGGTGGGCATAATAAACCGCGAGCCAAGGACGACAAACGGGATAATAAGGAAGTTTTATACCGACGCCATCAACGGGGCTAAAGACAGCATAAAGTTAGTGAATCCTTATTTCACGCTAAACCGGACTCTTAAACGGGCTTTGCGCAATGCCGTTAAGCGCGGGGTTAAGGTCGAGATAATGGTGTCTGAGAAAAGCGATATTCCTTTGACTCCCGACTGCGTGTTCTACAATGTGCACAAATTGATGAAACACGGCGCCGACATTTGGATATACAAGAAAGGATTCCATCATTCCAAGATTATAATGGTCGACGGGCGTTTCTGCACGGTGGGCAGTGCAAACCTTAATTCAAGGAGCCTCAATTTTGATTACGAGGAGAACGCCGTAATAGTAGACCCTTGTACGACAAAGGAGCTTAGCGACATGTTCGACAGGGACAAGGCGGATTCATTTAAGTTGACCGAGGAAGTATGGGACAAATGGCGTTCGCCGTGGAAAAAGTTTGTAGGCTGGTTTGCCCATCTGTTAAGTCCATTCCTGTAAATTATTACGTGCTCCGGTGAACGTTGTTTTTGCTGTGTTTTGTGGAATTTAAACATGGTGGCGGAATGTGATTCCGTATCTGTGTTTTCTTTTGTAATGGCATTGTGCTGATTTGCCGGACTGTATATTGATACTGTTTATTTATGCTCCGTTGTATGGTATGGTGCATTGTTGGGAGTGTTGGATTTAATATCAGATTGCCATACATGACCGGCATAAAAGCAAAAGGCCGTGTTTCGCGTTCCGAAACACGGCCTTTTGCTTGATAAAACGTGGCCTTTTGCAACGCAATTTGCCGCATATTGGCCATGCGTTTGTCAGTTGGTATGTTGCGTTGGATTAATCTGTTGATTATCAGTACTTTAGTCTTGCTGTGCGGTATCCCTGCTCAAACCTCTTCCAGGGTTATTAAGTCTGCCATGAGTTTCATGTCAATATTGCTTATTCCGTGGCCTGACAGGAAGTCGTTATCGTCGTCAAACGCTTTTCTTATATCATACGCCTTGCCGTTGTTGCTCCTTTCCTTTATGAATTTGCTGAACTTGTCAACGGCTCCGGCTATGTCGCCTGACAGCCATTCGCAGTAGCCGGCATTCAGCCAGTCTCCTGTTTCCGTGTCATCTCCGTTCAGCAACCTGTTGTAGTATTTCCTGGCTTGCCCGTATTTGCATTGTCCCATCAGCGTCCATGCAAGTACTCGCATTACCGGCAGCGAGTCGGGCATTTCTATGTCGAGCCTGAACAGCATGTTGGCGGCTTCATCGTATCTGCTTGATTTTGTGAGTGCTACACAATAGTTAAGTGTGGCGCTCTTGTTTTCAGGATTTATTTCCTGCAATTTTTTATAACAGTTTGCCGCACGTTCGTAGTCGTCGTTCTCGAAATATGAGCGGGCAAGCAGTGACAGGGCTTTCTTGTTTTCCGGCTCTATTGCAACCAACTTTTCAAGATATGTTACAGCTTTCTTGGGATTTTTGGCGAAGTTGAGCTCGTACATGCCGTGGGCCAGCAACAGTCTTGTGTCCTTATCGTCGTCATATTTAGATAAAATGCTCTCCAACGCTTCCTTGTTCTTATGCTTAAGCATGAAGAAACACAGGTCGGGCATTGCTTTGCAGACGGCGGTACCGTCGAACAAATTGTCTGTAATGAATATGAAGTGCTTGCTGTCGAACGGATTGGCCAACTGTCCGCGTTGTTCGAATAACCTGAAGAAGCGGTACATGTCTTGCAGGATCATTCTTCTGATGTATGCCGGATTGTCTTGGTCTTCCTTGCTCATTGTCGGCCCCATGGAGCCTTGGGCGGTAAGCATCTCTTTCATGTTGGCCGGCAGATGGTTGATTACTGACGATATGGCCAGGGTGAACGAGTATTTGTCGCTGTCGCAAAACGGACCATTGTTCATGATCTCTGCCAGCAAGGGCGTGTCTTTCAGTCCGTTGGCCGAGGCTGAAATTTCAGGATGTTCCATGTAGAATGGGCAAAACCAATTGGCTAAGTTGTAGAAGAACGGGAAGCGTTTCATCTGCGAGAATCCTCCGAAATATATGTCGGAGCCGGCTTTCTGCATGTTCATCATTTTCTGGAAGCTCTCTTCCATCTTCTCCATAGCCCGTTCTGATGCTCCCGGGTCGAAAACGTCGGCCATCGGGTCTTCTTCCTTTTCTGTTATTCCGAAGCGCGTTATGTTTATATTGTTGTTCTTAATCAGCTCGGGCATTATGTCGCGCCTTATAGTGTCAGTGTCTTGTTCGGCGTTGAGGCAGAACACCATTTGTTTCTGAAAGTCAACAAGTTCATTTACAACGTTTTCGTCTTCTAACGTTTCGCTTACGGCCTGTTTCAGTTTGGGTGATATTTTCGAATCGGCAGATAGTGAGAACACCCAGCCAACAAGAGCCTTCTGCCTTAGCTTCTCGTCTGCCGTTTTTTTGTATACATTCATCATAACGCCGAATTTGTTGGCGTCCATGTTGTTCATTGTCGCCAGTGTCAGTGCGCTGACCAGCAGTTGCGCGTCTATCGTGTCGATGGTGGGCGAGAGGATAAGTTGCTCGTAAAAGTCTGCGTCTGTTTGGCTCCATTGCCTTGATACGACAATGTGGCAGAACAAAGCCTGCATGAAATCGTTGTGTAAGGCATATATGTTCTTGCTCTTTTCCGCCCCGAAGTCCAGGCTTAGCATGGCCACGTCCGTAACGAAGTTTTCAAGTCCGGATTTGATGTTTTCGTGTGTAAAATGTTTCCTCATGGCCTTCCGCGCTGTATCTGTATAGAATTGTATGTTCTGCGTGCGGTACGCCATATACATGTCGCTCGTTATGCGGTATAGCTTGATTATCAGGCTTTTGTATATATCCGTGCGTTGTGGGTCGTTGAAACCTTTTTTCATGTAGTCCAACATTAGCCTGTAAGCATTCTCGATGTTTTCAAGTTCCTGGTCGTATATTAGTTGCGGGTTTGCATTAATAAGCGAACGTATGGAACTCAAGGCCCGTCCCAGGTTACCTTTATTTAGCTCGTTCTGTATGTTTTTTATTTGTTTTGATACGGTATTGTCCATGGCGGTGTCATTTTAGCCATTTGTCTGCAGTGTCAATGTCTTTCTGGCGTGGCGCTTTTGCACGCTCGAATTTTATTTTTGGCAGGGCGTCAATGGTTTTGTCGTCTATCTTATAATATTTCCTGATGGTTGAGGCGTAATGCTTCAGGCCTTTTTTGTTTATCGAGTCGCATGCAGCATTGTATCCGTCGATAAATACTTTAAGCTGTTGTTGCCTGCGTTTGTCGGCCATTGATTTCTTCCTGAAAGCTATTACACCTAAGCTCATATCCTTGTCGCGGCTGTCCATCAAAACCGGATTTTTATACATTCTGGCTATCGTAGCCTGTGGCTCAGGCAGCAACATGGCGTCCATCTCGTTGTTAAGTAGCATCCTTAACCTGATGTTCAGGCTGTTTATCTGGATTTTGAACACCTCTTCTTCTTTCATCTTCACGCTGTCCGTGGCATAGTCTGCAAGCAGTGCCGTTGCGGAAAAGCGCGTCATTGCGATCATTTTGTCGTTGAGCTGGTTGATTCGTCTTATTCTTGCAAGCCTGTTGCTGATGAGTTGCCAATAAGCGTTGGTTGCGGCAACATAGTCAAGTTGCGTACCTTTCCGTTTCATGTGTTGTCCGCGTACGATGTCGGTCACGCATCCCTCTATGTTCCCTTTTGTCAGTGCTGCATCGCAGTCTATCTGTGCGTAGAACTGTTTAAGTCTGATATCGGCCTTAGCCGTATCAAAGAGGTTGTATTCTTTGGCTACATATAAAGGCAGGCAGTCCAATGTGGGGAGCACGCCTATCTTCAGTGCCAGTGAGTCTGCTTTCCGTTGTTGTATCCATTCGGCTCGCGATTGTTTCTTCACCTCGTCGTATGAAGGACCGCATCCGATTAGTGATACAATGGCAACGACAGATAAGAGCAAAATAGAATGTCTGGCTATCATATCCGGTTTATGGTTATCAGGTTTCGTGGTCAGTGCCTTGCAGCTCTCATGGCATGTTCGTTTTATTAAAAGCCGCTAATTGCTGAAACCTTGAATGATTAAAAAGGGCATCCCTGCGTTTGAAACACGAGTCGCCCTTCCGAGTTATTATTAATGTGCGATATTAGTCTTACTGTTATTGATGCTGCAAAGTTAATGATTTATTTTGTAACTCAAAAAAATATCACTAATTTTGTGGAACAAAAAGGATAATGGTTTTTTGATGCATGACGGGCCGTATAATGATGCGGCTTGAAGTGCATACGGGTCAGTTTAAGTATGGCAAAAGACAAGATAGCATACGTGTGTTCAAATTGCGGACAGGAGTCTACAAAATGGATTGGCAAGTGTCCGAGTTGCGGACAATGGAACACTTTCAAGGAAATACGTGTCGCTCCGGAAGTTGTGGGGCAAGTTTCGGCGGCCTCGGCTGCTTCGTCGGTCAGGAGGGGACGTAATGCAGGCAATGCGCGACCGTTGGCGCTTCGCGAGATATCGTCGAAAGACGAACCGCGGATAGACATGTGCGACGGCGAGCTTAACCGTGTACTCGGTGGCGGATTGGTACCCGGTTCCATTGTCCTGCTTGGCGGCGAACCAGGCATAGGCAAAAGTACGTTGACTCTTCAGACCATTCTTAATCTGACCGGCCGCCGCATACTGTACGTAAGCGGCGAGGAAAGCGCCCACCAGTTGAAGATGCGTGCTGAGAGAATAATGTCGGCCGGCGAGCAGGCAGGAGGAATATCTGCCGATTTGGAAGGTAATAAGGCTGACAACTGCCTTGTCCTTTGCGATACTTCACTTGAAAGTATCTTCAAGAATATCCAGGAAGTCAATCCGGATATTGTTGTTATCGACTCAATCCAGACAATCAGTACAGACAGTGTGGACAGTTCGCCGGGCAGCGTGACGCAAGTGCGCGAGTGTGCATCTGCTCTGTTGCGTTTTGCCAAGTCGAGCGGTGTGCCGGTCATACTGATTGGCCATATTAATAAGGAAGGCACCTTGGCTGGCCCTAAGATATTGGAGCACATAGTCGATACCGTCATACAGTTTGAGGGAGACCAGCATTATATGTACCGCATACTGCGCTCAACCAAAAACCGTTTTGGCAGTACGTCGGAACTCGGTATATACGAAATGCGCCAGGACGGACTGAGGCAAGTGCCCAATCCGTCTGAGCTATTGCTCACGCAAGACCATGAGGGGCTTAGCGGTGTTGCCATCTCGTCCGCCATAGAGGGCGTGCGCCCGTTCCTCGTTGAGACACAGGCCCTGGTGTCCACTGCTGCATACGGCACTCCGCAGCGCAGTGCAACCGGCTTTGACCAGCGCCGCCTCAACATGCTTCTGGCCGTCCTTGAGAAGCGTGTAGGCTTCAAGCTGATGCAAAAGGACGTGTTCCTGAATATAGCAGGCGGACTGCGCGTTACCGACATGGCAATGGACTTAAGCGTGATAGCCGCCGTGCTTTCGAGCAATGTTGACACTGCGATTGAGAGCGGATGGTGCATGGCGGGCGAAGTAGGCCTTAGCGGCGAGGTGCGTCCGGTCAGCCGTATCGAGCAGCGCATAGCCGAAGCGGAGAAACTCGGATTTACACATATCATTGTGCCCAAGTACAATCTGCAAGGCATCGGCCGTAAGAAGTTCAATATTGAGCTTGTACCGGTGCGGAAGGTTGAGGAAGCCTTGAGGGCTTTGTTCGGATGATATGTTTTATTACTGATAAGGGTTGTAAACGTTTTTTGCTTGTGATAAAGTTTACAACCCTTGTTTTTCTGTAAATAAAAATCTAGGAATATATTGCGGTTAAGTCATGAATTATTCATATCCTTCATGGCTGAATAATCGTAAAGTGACAATGTTCCGGTTGCGGTTTTCTTTGTTTTTCCTATTTTTGATTAATTTTGCGGCTTACAAATACAATTATGGTGAAAATGAAACTTATAGCCGATAGTGGAAGTACTAAGACCGACTGGTGCGTGGTCGACGGCGGTAACGTGGTGTGCCGGGTCACGGGTCATGGCATAAATCCGTTTCAGCAGGACGCCGAAGATATAAGGCGTATCATCGAGGATGAGTTGGCAAGTAAGATTGACTACGCAGGTTCAATCAGCGATATTGAGTTTTACGGGGCAGGCTGTCGTGACGATAAGGTCGTGTTGCTTGAAGGTATCTTACGTGAAGCCTTTGCAAATGCCGTTAGGGTGGAGGTCTGTTCGGACATGCTCGGAGCTGCGAGGGCGTTGTTCGGTAACGGTGCCGGACTGGCGTGCATACTCGGTACAGGGGCAAATTCTTGCTTGTATGACGGCAGGCGTATAGTTGCAAACGTGCCGCCGCTGGGCTACATACTCGGCGACGAGGGCAGTGGAGCAGTTCTGGGCAGACTTTTCGTGAACGCGCTGTTCAAAGGCGGACTGTCTGAAAGCCTGCGTGACAAGTTTCTCACGGAAAGTGGTCTCACATTGCCTGCAATAATAAACAAGGTGTACCGGGAACCTATGGCAAACAGGTTTCTTGCGAGCCTTTCGATGTTTATCCATGACAACCTTGATGATGAAGGACTGGAAAATCTTGTCGTGGATAATTTCAGAAACTTCTTCAGACGCAACGTCAAACTTTACGGACGCAGCGAGCTGCCCGTAGGGGCTGTCGGCAGTATAGCATTTTATTACAGCAGGCAACTTGAACGTGCCGCCGTTCTTGAAGGATTAGAATTGGTCAAGATCGTAAAGAGTCCTATGGACGAGTTGGTCTGGCTTGATTGTCAGGCTTACTGATTGGCGGCGCATACCGTTAACGGCAATGCCGGCTTACGGGCTTAACCTTATGTAGTGCAGGCGTTTATGCCTGTTCCGGCTGCAAGTTACAGATTTTTTGAATGCCATTGTTGCGGCATGCCGTAATTGTTAAAATCGGATAATAAACCAAGAGGTTACCTTTTACGTTGCAAAAGGTAACCTTTTGTTGTGTAAAAGGTCGTGTTTTGAAGGGTAATAGACAACCTTTTAGAAATAAAGGCGTGGTTGGCGTCATTTTGATTAAAACTGTAACATTTGGCGTTAAAATGTTACAAGATGCGGTAATATGCTGACAATCAGAATATTGTGGTTCTTCGCCGCTTATTGCTGTAATACTTGCTTCCAAGTCGTGTTGCACTTTATACCGTATGAAAAGAGTATGCTGCCTAATGTTCTGCAGTCTTGTAATGGCTTGATATACAGGAAGATATGTAGCCGGGCTGTATAATGGCGTTAAGCAATGGGCGTTTTTCTTGTTGCATTGGTCGCATTAATTATTGGCGGGGAAGATAAAAATTGTAATTATTTTGCTTAAACTTTACAAAATAAATTGTACCTTTGCAGTTGTTTTGTAGTGCTACGTTTTATTAAATAAAATATTTATGTATTTTATCTTGTTAATTACCGTTTTAATAACGGCTGTTTTCTTGGTAGTGGCTGCTTTTGTCATCGCTAAGTTAATGGGTCCGCGTACGTATAACAAGGTTAAGGGAGAGCCGTTCGAGTGTGGTATACCTACTCACGGGTCTTCATGGATACCTGTACACGTGGGCTATTATCTTTTCGCAATCCTTTTCCTCGTGTTCGACGTGGAGACGGTTTTCCTCTATCCGTGGGCCGTCGTTGTTAAGGAGTTCGGCGTGATGGCAATGGTCAGCATCGGATTCTTTTTGTTAGTCTTAGTATTTGGCCTTGCTTACGCGTGGCGGAAAGGAGCATTGGAATGGAAGTAAGAAAACCCGTTATCAAGAGTATTCCTTATTCGGAATTCAAAGACAATGAGTCTCTCGAGAAGATTGTAGACGAGCTTCACGAGGGTGGTGTTAATGTGGTGCTTGGCTCCCTTGACAGCATGATAAACTGGGGACGCAGCAACTCGTTGTGGTCGTTGACCTTCGCTACGAGCTGTTGTGGTATCGAGTTCATGGCCGTCGGATGCGCCCGTTACGACTTCGCCCGTTTCGGTTTCGAGGTTACGCGTAACTCTCCACGCCAGGCAGACCTGATAATGTGTGCAGGAACCATAACCCACAAGATGGCCCCTGCCTTCAAGCGTCTTTACGACCAGATGGCAGAACCCAAATATGTGGTTGCCGTCGGCGGATGCGCAATATCAGGCGGACCTTTCAAGAGCAGCTACCATGTAGTGCGCGGCATCGGCGAGATTGTGCCCGTTGATGTCTACATTCCCGGATGCCCTCCGCGTCCTGAAGCCATCCTTTACGGCATGATGCAGTTGCAAAGGAAAGTAAAGGTTGAGAAATTCTTTGGCGGAGTGAACCATAAGGAGCATAAGCCGATTATCGTTGACGGAAATGTTGACGAAGGTATGCTGAAAGAGGCTTCGGCCGCTCTTAATGAAGTGAACTCTTCGGCGTCATCTAACATTTAATCAAAGTAAGCGATGAAATTAGAGAACAAAATATTCGAATTGAAGGATTTCGCCGCAGAGATGGCGAAACTCAGGAATGAGAAGCATTTTGACTTCCTCGTTACTATCGTAGGTGAGGATTTCGGCGAAGAGGGCCTTGGGGCTGTTTACATTCTTGAAAACACCCAGACACACGAGCGCGTTAGCGTAAAGGCCGTGAACGGCGACAGGGACAACGCCTACATTCCCACGGTGAGCAACCTTTGGAAGGGCGCCGAGATTCTGGAGCGCGAGGTTTACGACTTTTATGGAATAAAGTTCCTTGGCAATAAGGACATGCGCCGCCTTTACCTCAGGTCTGACTTCAAAGGCTATCCGTTCAGGAAGGATTACGACATGAGCCCCGAGAACAATACCTACACTCTCGAGGACGACCCCGAACCTGATTTTACCTTGGAGTACAACCTCAATGAGGACGGCAAGCTCGTGGCTACCAAGCATAAATTGTTTACCGACGACGATTATGTTATAAACATAGGTCCGCAACACCCTGCAACCCACGGTGTGCTCCGCTTGCAGACCATTCTCGACGGCGAGTACGTACGCAAGGTTTATCCGCATTGCGGATACATCCACCGCGGTATCGAGAAGATGTGCGAAAGCTATACTTATCCGCAGACTTTGGCTCTTACCGACCGTCTTGACTATCTCTCGGCCATGATGAACCGCCACGCCCTCGTATCGGTAATCGAGGAGGGTATGGGCATCGAGCTGTCAGACCGCATCAAGTACATCCGTACGATTATGGACGAGCTTCAGCGTCTCGACTCGCACATGCTTTACTTCGGCTGCTGCGCACAGGACCTCGGAGCCTTGACAGCATTCATTTACGGAATGCGCGACCGCGAGCAGGTGCTCAACGTTATGGAAGAGACAACCGGCGGACGCCTTATCCAGAACTATTATAGAATAGGTGGATGCCAGGCCGACATCGATCCGAACTTCGTGAAGAACGTGAAGAAGCTTTGCGAGTACGTTAAACCTATGTTCAAGGAGTATGACGATATCTTCACAGGCAACGTCATCCTGCAAAACCGTTTCAAGAATGTCGGCGTGCTGTCTAAGGACGATGCAATCTCGTTCGGTTGTACAGGTGGTACCGGACGTGCCTCTGGTTGGCACAACGATGTAAGGAAGAACCATCCTTACGCTATGTACAGCAATGTAGATTTCGACGAGATCGTTTACACTCACGGCGACTGCTTCGACCGTTACAAGGTCCGTCTTGACGAGATGCGACAGAGCGTCCGCATTATCGAACAGCTCATCGACAATATTCCTGAAGGCGAATTCTACATCAAGCAGAAACCTATCATAAAGGTGCCCGAAGGTTCTTGGTACACAAGCTGCGAGGGAAGCCGTGGCGAGATAGGCGTTTATCTCAGAAGCGACGGTGGAAAGAATCCTTGCCGACTGAAGTTCCGCCCGATGGGTCTGCCTCTTGTTTCGGCATTCGACACTATCTGCCGCGGCGAGAAGATAGCCGACTTAATCTCTATCGGAGCAACACTCGACTATGTGATTCCGGATATTGACAGGTAATTGGAGAAGTGGAAGGCAAGGCGTAATTCAGGACAGCGTGGCGCCTGACGGCATCCTGCCCCGTATTTGCTGTAACGCCTTCAACGACTCTTCAAATTGATAAACTTAAACTTTAAAGAAAAGTGTTCGATTTTAGTATAGTAACAACGTGGTTTGACAGCCTGCTCAGGGATACCTTGGGATTAGGCAACTTTTGGTCAATCCTGATAGAGTGCGTCATTGTCGGCCTGCTTATACTTGTGGCTTATGCCATGCTGGCAATCGTGCTTATATATATGGAACGTAAGGTCTGCGCTTTCTTCCAGTGCCGTCTCGGTCCTATGCGTGTCGGCAAGTGGGGTATCTTCCAGGTATTTGCTGACGTTTTGAAGATGCTTATCAAGGAAATATTCCCTGTGGATAAGGCAGACAAACTTTTGTATGCCATTGCTCCGTTCCTTGTTATAATAGGCAGTGTGGGCGCTTTCTCGTTCATGCCTTGGAACAAGGGTGCAGAGATTCTCGACTTCAATGTCGGCATCTTCCTTCTCACCGCAATCTCAAGTATCGGCGTTGTCGGCATCTTCCTTGCCGGTTGGGGCTCTAACAACAAGTATTCTGTTGTATCCGCAATGCGTGGCGCCGTACAGATGATTTCTTATGAAATGTCGTTGTGCCTCTGCCTTATTACGGCCGTTGCGCTTACCGGCACGATGAGCCTTTCAGGCATTGTCGAGTCGCAGAACGACGGATGGCTGATATTCAAGGGACACATTCCCGCGATAATAGCATTCCTGGTATTCCTCGTTGCAGGTAACGCCGAGGCAAACCGTGGCCCGTTCGACTTGGCTGAGGCCGAGAGCGAGCTTACCGCCGGTTACCACACAGAGTATTCAGGTATGGGCTTCGGCTTCTTCTATCTGGCCGAGTATCTTAACATGTTCATCATTGCCGGTGTTGCAGCTACGGTTTTCCTCGGAGGTTGGATGCCGTTGCACATAGCAGGCCTTGACGGATTCAATACTGTAATGGACTATATTCCAGGCATTGTTTGGTTCCTGGTTAAGACATTCTTCCTTATCTGGATTCTGCTTTGGATTAAGTGGACTTATCCTCGTTTGCGTATCGACCAGATACTTAAGCTTGAGTGGAAGTATCTTATGCCGTTGAGCTTGCTCAATCTTGTGCTGATGACAATAGTCGTTGCTCTTGGTTGGCATTTCTAAGAGATATTATGAACTTAAAGATTGAAGTCATTTAAGATGGAAGAAAATAATAAATCATATTTTGGCGGAATCAAAGATGGCATAAAGTCTTTGGCTACAGGACTTGGTGTTACTTTCCGTGAATATCTCACGAAGAAAGTTACCGAGCAGTATCCGGAGAACAGAAAGACCACTTTGCATGTTGCGTCACGTCACCGTGGCAGACTTATCATGCCGCAAGACGCTGAAGGCAATAATAAATGTATTGCCTGCAGGCTTTGCGAGATGGCTTGTCCTAACGGTACGATTAAGGTAGTGCAGAAGACTATCGAGACAGAGGACGGTAAAAAGAAACGTGTCCTTGATGATTATATCTATGACCTTGGTGAGTGCATGTTCTGTGAGTTGTGCGTCAACGCTTGTCCTCACGATGCCATCAAGTTTGTCAATGATTTCGAGAACGCTACGTTCAGTCGTGGCAGTCTTGTACAGCACCTTAACAAGGAGAAGTTTGAAACTCCGCTGCCTAATCTGACAGATGGCGGTGCTCCTCTGGAGATTGGCAAATTCAATACAGGTATTAAATAATTAAGGAGAACGTGAATATGGCTAATATGGTAATGTTTGTGATTCTTGCTGTTGTCATACTTGGCTCTGCCGTTATGTGTGTGATGACTAAGAGAATAATGAGAGCGGCCACTTTCCTGTTGTTCGTTCTCTTAGGTGTTGCAGGTTTGTATTTCCTGCTTGACTATACTTTCCTGGGTGCAGCTCAGATAAGTGTTTACGCAGGAGGTATAACTATGATCTACATCTTCGCTATCCAGCTTGTAAGCAAGCGCACTCTTCAAGGTCTTGTTGAGCGTTTCAAGGGTAGTCGTGTCGCATTTGGCGCATTGATAACTCTTATCGGACTTGTTACGGTTGTGGCAGTGTTTTTCAAGAATAAGTTTATTGACATGTCAATGCAGATGGCTGATGCCGAAGTTCCTATGAATGTAATCGGTAAGACTCTTATGGGTGCTGATAAGTATCAGTATGTTCTGCCATTCGAGTTTATCTCTGTATTCCTTTTGGCATGTATCATTGGTGGAATCGTAATATCGAGAAAGGAGTAATAAAGTATGGTACCAGTTGAATTTTTCTTTGTGCTCTCGGCACTGCTGTTCTTTATCGGCGTGTTCGGTTTCGTAACAAGACGCAACCTGATTGCCATGCTGATTTCAATTGAGTTGATACTCAACTCTGTCGATATTAACTTCGCGGCTTTCAACCGCCTGCTATTCCCTGGAGAGTTTGAAGGTTTCTTCTTCACACTGTTCAGCATCGGTGTAAGTGCAGCCGAGACTGCTGTAGCCGTGGCTATTATTATTAATGTTTACCGCAATTTCCACAGTGACCAGGTGAACAGTATTGAAAACATGAAAAATTAATGTGTGTTATGGACTATAGTTTTGTATTTTTAATACTCTTGTTGCCTGCTCTCACGTTTATTCTGCTTGGACTGGCGGGAATGAAAATGTCCCATAAAGTCGCAGGTCTGATTGGAACGTGCTCGTTGGCAATTGTGACAGTGTTGTGTTATTACACATCATTTGAGTATTTCCTTGTACAGGGAAGGGATGCAGCCACCGGTCTTTATCCTACGGTGACAGTATTTGATATTACTTGGCTGAAGTTCTCAGAGCTTCTTACATTTAATATAGGTTTCCGTTTGACTCCGATTTCAGCTATGATGCTTATCGTAATTTCAACGGTCAGCTTCATGGTGCATATTTACTCGTTCGGTTATATGCACGGAGAGAAGGGCTTCCAGCGTTATTATGCTTTCCTTAGCCTCTTCACAATGTCAATGCTGGGACTTGTTGTGGCTACAAACATCTTCCAGATGTATCTTTTCTGGGAGCTTGTGGGTGTCAGCTCATATTTGCTTATCGGTTTCTATTACCCGTTACATGCAGCTGTTGCCGCTTCAAAGAAGGCGTTTATTGTTACACGTTTTGCCGATTTGTTCTTCCTCATCGGTATTCTGTTCTACAGCTTTTATGTAGGAACATTCAATTATGATCTTACAGCGATGGCACCGGCTCAGATGGGTGCACTTCAGCATGCTAGCTGGATTATGCCTACTGCATTGTTCCTGATGTTCATTGGTGGTGCCGGTAAGAGTGCGATGTTCCCGTTGCACATTTGGCTGCCGGATGCAATGGAAGGTCCTACACCTGTCAGCGCGTTGATTCACGCTGCAACGATGGTTGTTGCCGGTGTTTATCTTGTTGCAAGTTTGTTCCCGCTGTTTGTAGAGTTTGCACCCGAGGCTTTGCATTGGGTTGCTTACATTGCAGCGTTCACCGCTTTCTATGCAGCCGCAGTAGCATGCTGCCAGAGCGATATCAAGCGTGTTCTTGCATTCTCTACGATTTCACAGATAGGCTTCATGCTTGTTGCACTTGGTGTTTGCATGCCAGATCCTGAAATTGGCAAGGTTGCCATGACTGAGGAATATGCCGATGTAAACGGTCTTGGATACATGGCTGGCATGTACCACTTGTTCACGCACGCAATGTTCAAGGCTTGCCTGTTCCTCGGTGCCGGTTGTATAATCCACGCCGTTCATTCAAACGAGAAGATGTACATGGGCGGTCTGCGCAAGTATATGCCGGTAACTCATTGGACATTCCTTATTTCATGTCTTGCCATTGCCGGTATTCCGTTCTTCTCAGGCTTCTGCTCGAAGGATGAGATACTTGTTGCTTGCTACAACTACTCTCCGGTAATGGGCGTAATTATGAGCGGAATTGCTGCTATGACGGCGTTCTATATGTTCCGCCTGTATTATTCAATCTTCTGGGGCAAGAGCTATTACGAGACCCATAAGGCAGAAGGCGTACACCAGCCTCACGAAGCTCCGGCTACAATGACGGTTCCTCTTATAGTTCTGTCAGCCATAACGATGCTTGTCGGTATCTTCGGCACATTGCATGTATTCGAGTTTGGTGAGTTCGTTTCAGCTAATGGCATAGGTTTCGGTACTCATACAAACTGGGCTGTAGCTGCTTCAAGTACGATTCTTGCAATTTGCGGTATTGCTTTGGCAACATATATGTATAAAGGTGAGGAAACTCCTGTTGCCGACATGCTGGCAAGGAAGTTCCCGCGTCTGCACCAGGCTGCTTACCGCCGTTTCTATCTCGACGAGGTTTGGATGTTCGTAACCCACAAAATTATCTTCCGTTGCGTAAGCCGTCCTTTGGCTTGGTTCGACCGTCATGTAGTTGACGGAGCCATGAATTTCATGGCGTGGGGAGCCAACGAGGGTGGAGAGAGCATCCGCGGTTGGCAGAGTGGCGACGTCCGCCAGTATGCCGTATGGTTCCTTACCGGAACGATAGCGTTAGTTCTGATATGTATTTGTCTATAAAAGAAAACCGGTAAAATGAGTATATTAAGTTTATTCGTATTGATTCCCGCACTGATGTTGCTCGGCCTTTGGCTGGCAAGAAACCTCAATCAGGTGCGTGGTGTTATGGTGACGGGTGCATCATGTCTTTTGCTCCTGTCAATCTGGTTGACGGTAACGTTCATACAGATGCGTGCCGGCGGCAATACCGACGAGATGCTTTTCACTTACAGCATACCTTGGTTCGAGCCTTTGAACATTGAGTATGCTGTCGGTGTTGACGGAATTTCGGTTGTAATGTTGCTTTTGTCCAGCATCATTGTATTTACCGGTACATTTGCTTCATGGCAGCTCAAGCCTCTCACCAAGGAGTATTTCCTATGGTTCACGTTGTTGAGTACTGGTGTTTACGGCTTCTTCATCAGCATAGACATGTTCACGATGTTCATGTTCTACGAGGTTGCCCTTATCCCTATGTACCTTCTTATCGGCGTGTGGGGCAGCGGCCACAAGGAATATTCTGCAATGAAGCTTACCCTCATGCTTATGGGAGGTTCAGCATTGCTTATTCTCGGTATTCTCGGCATCTACTTCGGTAGCGGCGCTACAACGATGAACGTGCTTGAGATTGCACAGATGCACAATATCCCGGTTGACCTTCAGAAAGTGTTCTTCCCGTTCGTGTTTATCGGTTTCGGTGTGCTTGGTGCCCTGTTCCCGTTCCACACATGGAGTCCTGACGGTCACGCTTCAGCGCCTACTGCCGTGTCAATGCTCCACGCTGGCGTGCTCATGAAGCTGGGAGGTTACGGATGCTTCCGCATCGCGATGTTCCTTCTGCCTGAGGCTGCCCACGAGTTGGCATGGATATTCCTTATCCTTACTACCATATCTGTGGTTTACGGAGCTTTGTCGGCATGTGTGCAGACCGACTTGAAGTATATTAACGCATATTCTTCAGTTTCACACTGCGGCCTTGTGCTCTTTGCATTGCTCATGATGACCAAGACCGCTTGTACCGGTGCTATCCTTCAGATGCTTTCACACGGTTTGATGACGGCCTTGTTCTTCGCCCTCATCGGTATGATTTACGGCCGTACCCACACTCGTGACGTGCGCCAGCTCGGAGGTTTGATGAAGATCATGCCTTTCCTCAGCGTTGGTTATGTCGTTGCCGGTTTGGCCAACCTCGGTTTGCCGGGCTTCTCAGGTTTCGTTGCCGAGATGACAATTTTTGTCGGCTCGTTCGCTAATAATGACACGTTCCACCGTACGGCTACGATAATTGCTTGTACAAGTATCGTCGTTACGGCAGTCTATATCCTGCGAGTTGTCGGCAAGATACTGTACGGCAAGGTTGCCGACCCGCATTATGAGACTCTCACCGATGCTACATGGGACGAGCGTGTTGCCGTTTGCTGCCTCATATTCTGTGTTGCAGGTCTCGGTATAGCACCGCTTTGGGCAAGTGAGGTAATCGATAATGCGTTGGTTCCAATCATTGACCACATTAATAATGTTTCAGCTTTAGCGGCAATATGATAACAGCAGACAAGCTGGTCGGGTATAAGCTGTAAGGGCATATGCACCTTGAATGTTTTTTGCCTGACCCTTGTCAACTAAAAAGCATAACAATGAATTACAGTCAATTTTTAAACATGATACCGGAAGCCACGATGATGGCTATCCTTATTGTCGTCTTCATTGCCGACTTTGCATCGTCGCGTAAGGCCGACCGCAAGTGGTTCAATCCGCTGGTTTGCCTGCTGATGCTTGTCCAGGTGGTTGTTTCGGCTGTACCGCAGGAGCCTACTTCGGCATTTGGAGGCATGTATGTCACCACCGCCGCAGTAAATGTAATGAAGACAATCCTTGCTGCAGGTACGCTTATCGTTATTATACAGAGCCGCAAGTGGCTTAGCCGTCCTGATACAAGTTTCAAGGAAGGCGAGTTCTACATGCTTGTTATCTCAACCTTGCTTGGCATGAACATGATGATGAGCGCAGGCCACTTCCTCATGTTCTTCCTCGGACTCGAAATGGCTTCAGTGCCTATGGCATGTCTGGTAGCCCTAGACAAGTACCGCCACAATTCAGCTGAAGGTGCAGCTAAGTTCATACTTACGGCAACATTCTCAAGCGGAATAATGCTTTACGGCATATCGTTCATCTACGGAGCTGCCGGCACTCTTTATTTCGATGATCTGGCAGCGTTGCTTACCGCAAGGCAGAATCTTACCATGGCAATAATGGGCATGGTGTTCTTCTTCAGCGGACTCGGTTTCAAGATCAGTCTTGTTCCGTTCCACTTCTGGACTGCCGATGCTTATCAGGGTGCGCCTACAACGGTTACCGGTTATCTTAGCGTAATCTCTAAAGGCGCTGCCGCTTTCACCCTCATGGCAATACTGATGAAGGTGTTTGCTCCGCTTACAGAGTATTGGACCCACGTGCTTTACATATTGGTTGTGCTCACAATCACTGTCGGCAACTTGTTTGCCATCCGTCAGAAGGATCTCAAGCGCTTCATGGCGTTCAGTTCTATCTCACAGGCCGGTTACATCATGTTGGCCGTGATTGGCGACAGCACGTTAGGCGTGGCTGCCCTGTCTTATTACGTGCTTGTTTACGTTGTTGCCAACCTCGCCGTGTTCACTGTTATCGGCGTAGTTGAGGAGAACAACAACGGCACTACTGACATGGACGCGTACAACGGTTTCTATACAACCAACCCGAAGCTCTCGCTGCTTATGACGTTCGCCCTGTTCTCGCTTGCCGGTATTCCGCCGTTCGCAGGTATGTTCAGCAAGTTCTTCGTATTCATGGCAGCAGCCCAGGAGGGTTCTCCTCTTACTTACCTTGTAGTGTTCATAGCTTTGGTTAACACGGTAGTGAGCCTTTACTACTATCTGCTTATCGTCAAGGCAATGTACATCAAGAAATCTGAGAATCCGCTTCCGACGTTCAAGAGCGACGGTAACACGAAGCTGGCACTCGCCATTTGCACGGCAGGTGTCCTCCTCTTCGGAGTATGCAGCTTCTTCTACGATTGGATAAACATGGCTGCTTAATATTTAAGTAAGACATAATTAAATAAAGTGACGAACCTATTAGGCAATGCGCCTATGGGTTCGTCGCTTTATTTTTTGTTCCATGCCTGTCTGCCTTGCCGTAAAACCGCAAGCTATTGTATTCTTTGAATCGTACTTCGCGTAATCGTTTGATTGTCAGTAATTTGTTTGCTAGCTTTGAAGCTGCCGGATACAGTCATTCCAAAAGGTGGCATATTGGAGTGCAAAAGGTAACCTTTTGGCTCCTAATTGACATCCTTTTACAACGTAAAAGGCCACATATTGGTTTTATTGTTTTACCACGTTGATTTTACATGTATGTTTATTTGTTTTTGCACCCTCACTTTCCGGTGGATGTATAGTGTGGGTATGCATGGTTGTCATACAACGTGGTGGGGCCGATAATTCTGAAAGATAATTACACGTATGATTGTTTTCTTGAATAAAAACGTGTATTTTTGCATCATTAACTGAATGGAAAACAAATCAGAGGCTTATGACTATAAATGAATTTCTGTCCCTGTACAAGCTGGCCTTCGGTGAAGATGCACCGCTTCCTGTCGCTTTCGGCTACAGTAATACGGCAGTGACTGATGTTAAGAAGATACCACGCTGCATGATTGGTGCCATACGCAAGGTTTGCGATGGAGGAGCGCTTATGCTTTCGGCAGACAACGTGTTATGCGGAGGAGGTAGGCTTTATACGGCATTTGCGCCAATGCCTGACCGTGTGCCGGCGTTTGTTTCCCGTGAGGAACACTACAAACAGACTCCCGACCAGGTAAAGGACTATATAGACCGGCTGGATATTCATATCACGGCCAAGCCGTATCTGAACTTTGTCCGCATGGACGGGCTGGCTACTTTGGACGATGTCGAGGGCATCATCTTTTTTGCCACTCCAGATATCCTTTCGGGGCTTTGCTCGTGGGCGTTTTATGACAATGATGCCGACGATGCCGTGAGCACGAAGTTTGCTTCAGGCTGTTGCAGCATTGTAACGTTTGCCGCTAAGGAGAACAGGGATGGTGGCCGCAGGTGTTTCCTAGGCATGCTCGACCCATCGGCGCGTCCCCTTGTACCAAGAAACGAGCTTACGTTTACCGTCCCATTGTGCCGTTTTAGGGAGATGATGGGCACAATGGAGCAATCGGCCTTGTTCCAGAAAGCATATTCGGTGGTAAGAAAGCGCATAAACGGAGAAATACAAAAGGATAAGTAATGAGGATATTAGGCAATTTAATATGGTGGCTGTTCGGTGGGCTTGAGGCCGCCATCGGTTATTTCACGGGTAGTCTGGCCTTGGCGTGTACAATAGTAGGCATACCTGTGGCTTGGCAGACATTTAAAATAGGACTACTGTGCCTGTGGCCTTTCGGAGCCGAAGTCCGCGACACTGATTCACCGACCGGCTGCATACGCATTCCGCTCAACATTCTGTGGATTATCTTTGGCGGCTTGTGGGCGTGGTTCATGCATGTCGTGTTCGGTGCCTTGCTGTTCATAACTATTATTGGCATACCTTTTGCTAAACAACATTTCAAGATGGCGGGATTGTCGTTGGCTCCGTTCGGTAAGGATGTTACATTGAACTTGTAACGATTGACGGCTACCTGGCATCTTGATTAAGGCCAGTTATTGATAAAACAGTTTTGAACTAAAGCGTAATGACTATGGAAACTTTTGAAGATGCAATATCAGACGACCGGTTTGTTTTGGTTGATTTCTTTGCTACCTGGTGCCAGCCTTGCCAAATGATGCACCCCGTATTGGAACAGGTAAAGGCCGTGCTTGGTGACAAGTTGCGCATAATCAAGGTCGATGTCGACAAACGACGCATTACTGCCGCCCGCCATGGGGTAAGGTCGATACCTACATTGGTACTGATGCGTGGCGGTAAGGAGTTATGGCGGCAGAGCGGGGCGATGTCAAAAGCTGACCTGCTGGCGGCGCTCGAACCGTTATTGAAGTGATATGTTTTTTGTTGGATTTGATAAAATACGATGATACACCAGACTACATTCTCATTAACGCCAAAACGGCGTGGCTGCCATTTGGTGACGCGTGAGATATTGGAGCATCTGCCGAAGCCGCTGCCCGAGGCAGGACTGTTAAACCTCTTTGTGCAGCATACTTCGTGTGCGCTGACCATAAACGAGAATGCCGACCCCGACGTGCGGGGCGACATGGGGCGGATAATGGACAGGCTTGTTAAGGAAAACGAGCCGTATTACGAACATACGCTTGAAGGTGCTGACGACATGCCGGCACATGCAAAGTGTTCGCTTTTCGGCGTGAGCCTTACCATTCCCATTACACACGGACGCTTGAACCTCGGCACATGGCAGGGCATATACCTATGCGAGTTCCGTAATTATGGCGGTGAAAGGAAGATTGTTGCAACTATTTACGGATAAGGCATGTATCAGAAGTTTATTATTACAGATGACGGTGTGCTGAAGTTCGGAAACGTCTATCTGCACAGGGAGTTGCTTGAAGTTGGCGAAGAGTGTGTTTATGGCGGAGGATTGTGGAAGGTTGACGAAAGTCGTAACGCAATCTTGCTTTACGGCCGCTCGTTTGATTTCGGTCCACCTGATTTTGATTATGTCCGCCGTATCGAATGGTCAGGCGTAGGTGGCAGGCCGGCTCCGCTTTTCTTTCTGCCTGATTGGCCTAATGAGGATATGTTGATTCCCCGATGCAGTATGTGTATATCGTTGATTATCAATAGTATAACGCTCTAAAAGGTACAACCAGCAGGTTGGCAAGTATCTGAGAATGTGTAAGTTAGTGATTTTTAGCACCATTCTCGGCTTGTACCTCAATTTTGGAAAGTAAAAGTAAGTGTAATTTCTTGAATATCAAAATGTGCGGTACAAAAACTTGTGAAAAATGCCGTTTTTTGATGAGAAAAGGTACAAAAATAGCTCTGTAACAAGGGGGGAACATTATGATTATTTAGCGAAGTATTCAGTCTTCATTTAATAGGCATAAATCGGGGCCTGTAACTAGATTTCATCAGGCTTATTATCCAATATGTCATTCTTGATAAGGCTAGCCTTTGAACTGGATATTGAGGTTGTTGAAGAGATTTGATAGCGGTGCATCACTTCAGTTGAACTGAGGGCCTTTTCTCCGGCAGTAAGGGCCTTGAGATTGTTCAGTTGCTGTGTGGTCAGTGTTTCAGTGATTGTTACAAACAACAGACTTATGTGACAGCGGTCGCTATTTTTAAAGATTGCCTTAGCAGTAATATTCTGAACAGAAAAAGAAGTATTATTTCTTTTTCTGTTCAAATTATTGCTTTCTTTCTATAAATAATATATTGTTTGTTATCTGTAAAATATCAGCCTTATGAATAATATAATAGCATTTAATATCTCCAACGCCCAATAATATGACCAAAGCAGATTTTAACAGGAATAAATTCAAAAATTACCTCTGTAACGCATCATAAAATAAAGTAAAACTGCTATATTTGCATATTATATGATATGTTGAGCCATGACAAAAAGTACAATGGGTACCAAGTTGCCAAGAAAATTGGATCAGAGGATGCAGATAGTAGGTGAGCAGATCAGGCTGGCCAGACTACGCAGGAATCTTAGTATTGCCCAAGTCGCCGAACGTGCCACCTGTTCACCTCTGACGGTTTCACGCATAGAGAAAGGTGTACCAACGGTGGCAATAGGCATTTATCTTAGGGTGCTTTATGCACTTCAGCTGGATGATGATATTCTTCTGCTTGCAAAAGAAGATGCAATGGGAAAAGCATTACAGGATTTAAGTCTTAAACAGCGGGAAAGGGCATCCAAAAAAGAATAAGGTATGAAAGAACTCTATGTATTTGCTGATTTTGATTGGCTGAAAGAACCAAGGCTAATTGGAGATCTGAATTACGAATCCCTTTGTGGCTCTGACAGCTCTGGATTTTGCTATAATGATGAATGGCTCAAGGACTATGGAGGTCTGTTTCTTAGTGATGACTTGAACAACTATCCTAGTCAGCAATACACGGCTCCCGGCAAGGATATTTTCGGATGTTTTTCTGATGCCCTTCCAGACAGGTGGGGACGTACATTGATAAATCGTTGGGAGCAGATTCTAGCAAAGGAAGAGAATCGTCCGATGCGTCGGCTTTCTTCATTCGACTATCTTATCGGGATTGAGGACTTTTCTCGCATGGGGGCTTTTCGATTCAAGGAGTCTATAAATGGAGATTATATCAATGCAAGCGAAATCCTGCGCATACCACCACTGACAGATATTCGTGAGTTGATTGCAGCTAGTTCCGAAATAGAGAAAAGTGAAGATGAGAACAGGTTACCCGAAATGCGTTGGATTGCTCAACTGGTACAACCTGGTTCTTCTCTTGGCGGAGCGCGTCCAAAGGCAAGTGTAATTGATGAAAACAGAATTTTGTGTATAGCAAAATTTCCGTCCCGTAAAGATGATTATGATGCTGGACTTTGGGAACATTTCAGCCATTTGCTTGCAGCAAAAGCCGGTATAA
>OQVI01000021.1_pt1 | contig 72112 bp, 61 predicted proteins | sample 1691651 | NCBI WGS metagenome assembly OQVI01 (sample SAMN03418287, study PRJEB22391) | human gut metagenome | biome: human-gut; feature: organic feature; material: feces | host: Homo sapiens | place: Italy | collected 2013-04
GGCGGATATTGTCCGCCAGGCTGCAACTGTATTGGTATCGGGGCTTATAGCCGGCCTATGAAAGCTATTGATTTCTCTTTATAACGTGTCAGTCTGTTGTTCACGTCGCCCCAGTCTATGTCCTTAGCCGTCGCTTTTTGCTCTGCGCCGGAACGCAGTTCGTCGGGCATCAGCAGCCTGTCTTCTAGTCCGAACATGGCCAGCAGCGACTTGAAACGCGACATACCACGCCCCGGGTTGCCTACGGCGAAGAAGGGTTTGTTGAATATTATGGAGAACACACAGGCGTGGAAAGAGTCTGTTATGACGAATTCCGCGTCGTCGAATCCTCTCAACCATTGCTCCACCGGCGGCTGAATGCGCTCTGACAACGGCGCGAACATGTCTTCAATCTTCGAGTTGACGCGGAACGGTTTGAGGCCTCTCTCATTGGCGGTAGCCGCTATAAGTGCAACCTTCTCGGGCGTTTCGTCCAGTATGTAGTTAAGAAGCGTGCCTCCGCTCTTGGGCGTTGTATCGGCTGCTGATAACCTTATGTAGTCCTGCCTGTCAAGCAACATGGTCGGGTCGAGCACGTGTTCGGCCTTCACACCGAAGTGTTCGCGGCACAGTTCCACGCCCGACGCCTCCCTGACCGACACTGCGTCGAACATGCGCAGCAGCCGTCGGCACTCCTTCTCCTTGCTTCGTGAGTATTCCCATGCGTCTGTTCCGAACGAAGCCGCATACGCCATGCGCCTTATGCGCCAGCCTTCGGCAAAGTCGAGGTATGCCGTGCGTATGTCGTCGAAGTACTGCGGGCGCCACACCTGGTCGCTTCCAACGACTATCGCGTCGAAGTCGCTCTCTATAATCGCACTGTACGCGGAGAACGTCATCCGCCTGATGTTCTTCCGGATGAACTTGTCGGTGTGCTGCCTTATTATCGGCAACTCCCTGTTCTGCTTCTGTTCGTAGAATATGGGATATGGTTCTCCCCTCAGGTTCCTTATTATACGCCGGGCATATTTCACCGGCTTGCGCCACACAGGCAGGTGCAGCGGCCTCTGCTCCTTTTCTATGACGCACGCGTTGTGCCCCAACCGGCTTAGCACGGTCTGCAAGGCGTAGGCTTGCAGTATGCCTCCGTAGTTGGTGTGTAGCGGCAACGTGAGTATTCCTATCTTCATTTATTTCTTAGGTAAGATAATGTTTCTCAAGGTTTTCGTTATCTTTTTGTAGACAACGTAGTATCCGGGTTTCTTCAGCGCACGGCCGAGGGCATCATTGAAAGACTGTCCTGCGGCAATGTCGTCGAAGAAGCGGCGGCGTGATGGACGCTCCGGCGCTGCCGAACTGAAGCCCCCGTTGTGGCGCTCCTCGTCCTTTGCGTCGGTCGGCAGGGTGTCGATGTCGAGTCCGGCGAGGGCTTCTCGGCCTTTGTCCGTATTGACAAAAACGAGGCTTACGCCCTTGTCGTCGGCGAATTCGGACACCGCCTGCGCCGCGCTCCAGTAGTCGGCTATGGTCAGGTCGCTGCCGCTCGCCCCGTGCTTGCACTTGCAGCGGTGGCACGCAGGGCGCAGGTAAACGTCTGACATGAAGCCCCGCATGAAGGGATTGTCTACGTAGACCGACGCAGCCAGTTCGTGTTCGCCGTCCCGGCTGCCGTCCTTGCACCCTTTAATCACGACATTATAGCGCGACCAACCTTCCTTGCTCTTGTCGCGGAAGTTGACGTATGTAATCCTTGTGCCGTCGTCGAGGCTCCTGAAATTCTCGTCAAGATAGCGCTGCCACACGCCCGGCGAGGGTACGCCGTGGCACATTATCTCGACCGTAAGCAACTTGTCGTAGTCCCTGCGCAGGTAAGAGCGCAGTCCGGCTATCTGGCACGGCGTGCCGGTAAACATCACCCTGCGCCCTTCCTTAAGTAGTTTTGCAGCCTGCGAGTACGTAGAGCCGATGCGGCTCTGCACGTATTTGCTGCCCTGCATGGGGCAAAGTTCTTCAATAGTTTCGGCTGCCGTGTGCATAACCTGCCACTCGTCGTCGAACACCGCGCCGAAGACTACGCCGCCGTTGCCGACGACTTCTTTCGCCAACGCTATGAACACACCGCCCGACGAGCTGCCCGTCCGCTCCCCGGTGTTGTGGTTTTTTGCGGCAAGCAGGTCTAAGGGGCTGCGCTCTTCGAGCTCTCCGAGCAGCGGACAAGCCTTTTCGCACAGTCCGCAGTTGATGCACGCCGCCGCGTCGACTTCGGGATAGGCGAAGCCTTCGCCGTCGTCGCGCATGGTGATGCACCCCTTAGGGCATATCTGCGCGCAGGCGCTGCATCCGCAGCAGTCGTGTTTGTCGGTGATGGTTATCATGTTTTCAGGGTGTTAAGCCGGTTGTTGCATGTGGTGTAAAGGCCATGGCGGTGTGCCGTATGGTACCGCCAGGCGTGGCGTACGGGTTACCTTTTCAGCTTGTGCGCCATGTTTTTCGCCTTGTCGATGATGAACTTGCGTTCGCTTCCGACAAGTCCGATGAAGTAGACGGCTGCGCATACCGACACAGCAGACGAGGCGCACACCGCCATGAAGCGGCCGAACGACGGTTGCATGAGCATGTAGACAGCCAGCGGCACGGCCAGCGAAGCCAGTGTGACGTAGGCTATGGGCAGCGCAGTCTTGTGCAGGTAGGCGCGCATCGAGAAGCTGATGAGCGGCCGCAGCATCCATATACGCGCCACCTGGGCGATGACGAACACCACGAGCTGCACTACGAAAACGCCCTCGGGCGGTGCGCCGAGCTTCAGCGCGACGTAGGCGATGGGCAGTATCAGTATCAGCAGCGTGCCCACCACGGCCTGGTATAGGCGTATGCGGCCGGTGGCTGACGCCGCCTGGATAAGCGGATTGGCAAGGCTGTCGATCATCGAGATTACAAGGATATAGCGCACGAAGGCCACTGTGTGGCCGGGCACTATGCCGAGCCACCACTTCAGTATGACGGGAGTCTCGAGGATTACCGGCAACGACAGCAGGAGCAGCAGGTAATACGAGAACTTCGAGCTTGTGAATATCAGCTTGTGCATGTATGACATGTCGCCCGCGGCATACGATTTCGTAATCTGCGGGTTGAGCGCCGTCTGGAAATTGACGCAGAAGCCCTTGATGGCGTTCTGCACCTGTACGGCTATTCCGCGCGCCGCGTTTACCGTAGGACCGAAGAACATGTTAAGCAATACGTTGAGGCCCTGGGTGAACGCCACGGCGGCAATGTTGCCGAAGAGGTTCCATCCGGCAAAGCCTGTCATCTCGCGGAACAGCGCCCCGTCCCACATGCGCCGGTAACTGGTCTCGGCGAAGTGGCGTCCGCTGTACTGCCCGTAGATGATGCGGATGAGCAACTGCACGAGCAGCATGAGCACGGCGTATAGTTTCAGCTTGTCGATGTCGGTCACAACGAGCATGTAGACTATCAGCAGCTTGAGCGACACCTCGAGAACGGATATGTATGCGAAGGCCCCCATGCGCTCGTGGGCTATTATGGCGGCGTTGTATGGAATGCTCATCACCATTACCACCGAGGCAAGCACCGACGTGTGGTAGACCCACAGGGCGGCGTCGAAGCGCTCGGGCGGTATGCTTAGCTGCGTGTAGACGAACCACAGGCCCACCGTCTCGGCAAGCAGGAGCACCACGGCCGAGATGAGCGCGTGGATGTTTATGCTCGTGCAGAACACCTTGTGCAGCCGCACGTCGTCGCCGCGCCCCAGCTCGAAGTTCATGTAGCGCTGCGTGGCCGAGGCCATGGCGGCATTGAAAAAGGAAAACATCGCCACGAAACCGCCCACCACGTTGTACAGTCCGTAGTCCTCCACGCCGAGCGTGTTGAGCACCACGCGGCTTGTGTATAGGCTTACGGCCATGGTGAACAGCATCCTGGCGTAAAGCGCCAGCGTGTTCTTGGCAATGCGTTTGTTGTTCTCCGATTTTTCAGACATTACTTGCAAAAGTAATTATTTTTTCTTATCGAAAGGGCTTTTTGGCATATAAAAATGCGCTACCCCGTGTCCGCCGTCCATGCGGAACTTTACGCCGTGGTTGTAAAAGGTAACCTTTTACGTCCTAAAAGACCGCATATTGCAGGCTGAAAGGTAACCTTTTGCAACGTAAAAGGTTACCTTTTACATTGCAGTAAAAAGGATGGGCGTGGCGGTGCCGTTATGTGTTGATTATCAGCTGTTTACGTACTGAAGCTCGTCTTCTGCCCTTTAACCCGCCTTCCTGCCTTGAGCGGTGGTTGCCGTCGACGGCGTCGCGTGCCTGCGTCATGGCGTATATAATATAAATAGGTGTGGCACGTGCCTGCACGGCGGGGCATGGCGTTGCTTTCCCGGTATGCCAGCGGCACGCCTGATTGCGCCCTGCAGGTGCAGGCTTATAGTGTCGTGAGCGGAATTAGGTTATCGTAAACGTTAAATATATATAAATGTTTGTTTCGACGGGGCGGCCGTAGTCCGACGATATAATAAAAATATGTACCTTTGCACGCCGATTATTATCGGGGGAGCACTTAGAACCCCTGGAACGGAGTGTTAATAGTCGTACTTTTGGCCGAGTGCGACGGTTAGTGAATCGCCGTTCACAAAGAGAATTAAAAACGTTTTTTAGTAGTAATTTTTTAAATTAAAATGAACACTTTAAGTTACAAGACTATTTCCGCAAACAAGGAAACGGTGAATAAGGAGTGGGTCGTTATCGACGCAGCAGACCAGGTTGTAGGCCGTCTGTGCTCTAAGGTTGCCAAGCTTCTTCGCGGAAAGTACAAACCTAATTTCACTCCGCACGTTGACTGCGGTGACAACGTAATCATCATCAACGCCGCCAAGGTTGTGTTCTCCGGCAAGAAGGAGACCGACAAGGTGTACACACGCTACACCGGCTATCCCGGCGGTCAGCGCTTCAACACTCCTGCCGAGCTGCGCAAGCGTCCTTACGGCGCCGACAGAATCATCCGTCACGCAGTTAAAGGCATGCTGCCCAAAGGCCCGCTCGGACGCAGCCTGATGGACAACCTCTACATTTTCGACGGCACAGAGCACAACATGCAGGCCCAGAAGCCCAAGGCAATAGATATTAACCAGTACAAATAATTGAAGCGACAAATGGAAATGATTAATGCAATAGGCCGTCGCAAGAGTGCTGTGGCACGTGTCTATCTCACTGAGGGCACCGGCAAAATCACGATAAACAAGAAAGACATCAGCGTATATTTCCCCTCTGCAATCCTGCAGTACGTGGTAAAACAGCCACTGTTGCTGCTCGAGGCTGCAGAGAAATATGACATCAAGGCAAACCTCGACGGCGGCGGCTTCACAGGCCAGAGCCAGGCTCTGCGTCTCGCTATCGCACGCGCCCTCGTCAAGGTGAACGCAGAAGACAAGAAGAATTTGAAAGACCACGGATTCCTGACTCGCGACGCACGCGTTGTAGAGCGTAAGAAGCCGGGACGTCCGAAGGCACGCAAGCGCTTCCAGTTCAGCAAGCGTTAATGTTTGGTTTGCCGTCCTCCCACGCGGAGAGGCAAGCCTCGCGTTTAGCATCCAAACCGACAAGACCCGCCACGGCGCATATAATCGGAACGGCACAGGCCGCATGACGCAGGCCGCCGTTGACTGTCGGATACGGTTACCTGCCGGTTGGTTCTAATAAAACTAAAAGGAAAGTAAACAACAACAATTAAAAAAAAGAAAAAATGTCAAGAACTAATTTTGATATGTTACTCAAGGCCGGATGCCATTTCGGCCACCTGAAACGTAAGTGGAACCCCGCCATGGCTCCTTATATCTTCATGGAGCGCAACGGCATTCACATCATCGACCTTAACAAGACTGTTGCTAAGATAGATGAGGCTGCCGACGCACTGAAGCAGATAGCCAAGTCGGGCAAGAAGATACTGTTCGTTGCTACTAAAAAACAGGCCAAAGACATCGTTGCCGAGAAAGCTACTTCGGTTAACATGCCTTACGTAATAGAGCGTTGGCCGGGCGGAATGCTCACCAACTTCCCGACAATCCGCAAGGCTGTCAAGAAGATGGCTACCATCGACAAGCTGATGAACGACGGAACTTACTCTAACCTCTCAAAGCGTGAAATCCTCCAGATCACACGCCAGCGCGCAAAGCTCGAGAAGAACCTCGGTTCTATCGCCGACCTTACACGCCTGCCGTCTGCACTCTTCGTTGTAGACATCATGAAGGAAGCTATCGCCATCAAGGAGGCTAAGCGTCTGGGCATACCCGTATTCGCTATCGTCGACACCAACTCTAACCCACGCGACGTAGACTTCATCATCCCTGCAAACGACGACGCAAAGGACAGCGTAGAGGTAATACTCAACGCTTGCTGCGCAGCCATAGCAGAGGGTCTCGAGGAGCGCAAGATAGAGAAGGCTGACGAGAAGGCTGCCAAAGAGCAGGCTGAGGCTGACGCCGTTGAGGACAAGCCGAAGCGCGCACGCAAGGCCCGCAAGGACGCTCCTGCAAAGGAAGAGGAAGCTCCCAAGGCAGAAGAGGCAGCTGAAGAGGCTCCTGCAGAAGCTTGATTTTCATTTGACAAACATTTAATATATTAGAAGAAAACCATTATGGCTGTATCAATAGCTGACATACAGAAAATCCGCAAGATGACCGGCGCCGGCCTTGCGGACTGCAAGAAGGCTCTCACCGAGAGCGACGGCGACTTCGACAAGGCTGTCGAGATTATCCGCGAGAAGGGTCAGGCTATCGCCGCAAAGCGTAGCGACCGCGAGACTTCTAACGGATGCGTACTCGTTAAGGCTGTCGACGGCTTTGCCGCAATGATCGCCCTGAAGTGCGAAACTGACTTCGTTGCCAACGGCAAGGACTTCATCGCGCTGACACAGAGCATCCTTGACGCCGCAGTTAAGGCTAAGGCCAAGACCCTTGAAGAGGTTAAGGCCCTGCCGCTCAACGGCAGCACCGTACAGGACGAGGTAATAGCACGTTCTGGTATCACGGGCGAGAAGACCGAACTCGACGGCTACCTCTATCTTGAGGGCGACAATGTTTCGGTTTACGACCACATGAACAAGCACCTTCTCTGCACCATGGTTCAGACCAACAAGGCTGCCGAGGAGCAGGCACACGCCATAGCCATGCAGGTTGCCGCAATGAACCCCGTTGCACTCGACGAGGCAAGCGTTCCGCAGGAGGTTAAAGACTCTGAGCTGAAAGTTGCCATCGAGAAGACTAAGGAGGAGCAGGTTAACAAGGCAGTCGAGGCTGCACTGAAGAAGGCCGGCTTCAACCTCTACATCGCCGAGAACGAGGAGCACATCAACGAAGGCATCATGAAGGGCAACATCACTGAGGCACAGGCTGAGGAAATACGCAAGATCAAGAAGGAAACAGCCGAGCAGAAGGCTGCCAACCTGCCCGAGCAGATGATACAGAACATCGCCAAGGGCCGTATGGCTAAGTTCTTCAAGGATTCTTGCCTGCTCAACCAGGAGTTCATCCAGGACAGCAAGATGAGCGTTTCGCAGTATCTGCAGAGCGCAGACAAGGACCTTACGGTCGTTGCCTTCAAGCGCTTCACCCTGCGTGCCGAGTAATATTTGAAACTCAGACATAGTTTTAATATTCAAGTAAAAGCGCCAACCAATAGCGGTTGGCGCTTTTTCATGCACGCGGCATTGGTGCTTTTGGGGCATAATGGCCCCTTAAGATAAAAAACAAGCGAAAAAGTTTGCTAGGATACTAAAAATGTATTATCTTTGCAACGCAAAAATCACAAGGTACCTTGGCCGATCGGTTAGGTAACGGTCTGCAAAACCGTGTAGAGCAGTTCGACTCTGCTAGGTACCTCCAAAGACAAGGACATGGGTTTGAGGCCTGTGTCCTTTTTGCGTTTAAGCAATATGCATGCCCGTATTGTTTTTTTGTTGTTTGCCTTTCTTTTCTTTGCCGTTTCGTTGAAAAACATTAACTTTGCCGTTAAAGCCGCAGGCGGACGGTGGCACTTACGCCAGTTGCTTGCGCATGCGCGTACCTTGAATATAACTTACGGTAATAAGTAGTATGAAGATTTTTGCAGTAGGGATGAACTACATCCTGCACAATAAAGAGCTTGACGGAGCGTTATATAAACCGGAGGAGCCTGTGATTTTCACCAAGGCCGACTCGTCGCTGCTGAAGGACGGGAAGCCGTTTTTCATGCCCGACGACCTTGGAAACATCGAGTATGAGACCGAACTTGTCGTGCGCATCTGCCGTCTCGGCAAGAGCATTCCCCTGAGATTTGCCCACAGGTATTATGATGCTGTCACCGTGGGCATCGACTTCACCGCCCGCGACTTGCAGCGCAAGCTGCGCGCCGAGGGCAAGCCGTGGGACCTGTGCAAGAGTTTTGACGGCGCAGCCGCAATAGGTGAGTGGGTCGATCTGGCAAAATTCCGTGACATACAGGCTCTAAGGTTCAGGCTCGACGTGAACGGACGGACGGTGCAGGAAGGCTGTTCGGCCGACATGCTGTTCAAGGTGGACGAGCTTGTGTCTTATATCAGCCGTTGGTTTACACTGAAGACCGGCGACCTTCTGTTTACGGGTACGCCGGCCGGAGTGGGCCCGGTTAGTATTAACGACCGCCTTGCGGGATGGATTGAAGACCGTAAGGTGCTGGAATTTAACGTTAAATGATAAACAGGAACATATTCCCCATATTATCGGTTTTGCTGTTTTCTTGCATGTACGGGGTGCAAGCCAGGGCGCAGAAGTTCTTTAACCTTACGGCCGACGAGGTCAAGGTTGACAGCGTGTTGCCTCATTTCACCTATTCGACAGCCCTCGACGGGGCATGGGGCGACTCGGTTTACACTGTAAGAATAGAGTATCCCGAGTTCATTGAGATGAGCAAGGCCGAGGCTGAGACATGTAAAAGCATCGTAGGCGGTACGCTGCCTGCAATGCCCGATGTCGCTGCCAATGTTGTCGTTGAACGCCGTCGGGGCAGTCTCGAGGTGTCATTCCTCCCCTTTGTCGTCCGTGGTGGCAAGTATATGAAGCTTGTCAGCTTCATGCTCGACGTCAAGTCTGCGCCCAAGCCTGGTGTACAGGCACGTTCAACGGCTCGCGCTGCTGTTGCTCCGGCTGACAGGTATGCAGCCCATTCGGTGCTTGCTACGGGCCGTTGGGCTAAGATCCGTGTGCCGTCTACTGGCATTTACGAACTTACGGAGACCCTTATCCGCCGTGCAGGATTCACTGACGTGAGCCGTGTGAAGGTCTATGGATACGGCGGAGCCTTGCAGGATCCGGTCTTAAATGGCGATAATCTTATTGAATATGATGACCTGAAGGAAGTTCCTACGTGTACGGTCGGCGGCCGCAGGTTGTTCCATGCGCAGGGGCCGGTGTCTTGGAGTAGCAATAAGGCTTCCAAACGGACGCGCAATCCGTATTCGGATTACGGCTATTATTTCATCACCGAGAGTGACGGCGAGCCCCTTTCGGTCGACAGTACGGCTTTTGTCGACTCGTTCTACCCGTCTGCAGACGATTACCACATATTACATGAAGTTGATAATTATTCGTGGTTCCAGGGAGGACGTAACCTCTTTGAGAACGACCCTATCGAGTTGGGAAAGTCCAAAAGCTATGTTATTATACCCGAAGCAGGGCAGGGTGGAGTGCGCACAATATCGATAGGAGTCACTTCAGGACAGGTTACTTCAGGCAAGATTGAAATCAACGGACTCCAGGTTACGACCTTCAAGCTTGACCGTTTCACCGAGTACGACCACGGAAAAGAGTACGAAGGCTCTTTCAGGATTTCGTATTACTCGCCTTCGGACACTGTTACCATAACACCGTCATCCGGCGGTCCGGTGCGTCTTGACTATATTTCGGTCTCTTATGAAACCCCGCGCAACCGTCCGATATTGGCCGGAACGTCGTTCCCCGTGCCGGAGTATGTTTACAATATAACCAACCAGGACCTTCACGCAGACGGTCCGGCGGATATGGTAATCATCGTTCCCACATCACAAAAGCTTACCGAACAGGCGCAGCGGTTGAAGGATTTCCACGTTGAGAATGATGGCATGAGGGTCAGGATAGTGCCTGCCGACGAGCTGTTCAACGAGTTTTCGAGCGGCACTCCCGATGCAAACGCTTACCGCAGATACCTTAAGATGCTTTACGACCGTGCTGAGACGGAGGCCGACATGCCTTCATACCTGTTGCTTTTCGGTGATTGCGTATGGGACAACCGCATGAATACGCAGGAGTGTGCAAGCCTGAATCCTGACGACTTCCTTCTTTGTAACGAGAGCGAAAACTCCTTCAGCGACACACAGTGTTATGTAGACGACGGTTTCTTCTGCTGTCTTGATGATGGTGAAGGCGGCGATCCGCTTAAAACCGACAAGCTCGATGTAGCCGTAGGACGTTTCCCCGTGCGCACGGAGGCTGAAGCTAAGATTATGGTCGACAAGACTATAAGTTACGCCGAGAACGAGAATGCCGGCAGTTGGCAAAATCTGTGCGTCTTCATGGGCGACGACGGCAACAGCAACCGCCACATGCGTGATGCCGAGGAAATGGCTGAAACGGTGGAAAGTATAAACCCTGCGATACAGGTTGAGCGTGTAATGTGGGACGCTTATCCGCGTGTAAGCTCTTCGACGGGCAACACTTATCCCGACGTTTCGCGTCTGCTGAAGCAAAAGCAGGAGGCCGGTGCCTTGATAATGAACTATTGCGGCCACGGACGTACAGACCAGATATCGCACGAGCGTGTGCTTACAATCAATGATTTTGCTGAGTTTACCAACAAGAACCTTCCGCTGTGGATTACTGCTTCGTGTGAGATTATGCCTTTTGACTCGCAGGAAGACAACATCGGCGAGACTGCCGTGCTGAATGAGAATGGTGGAGCGGTGGCCTTCTTCGGTACCACCCGCACGGTGTACGTTAATTACAACAACGCCATAAACAAGGCTTATCTCAGGGCTTTGTTCACTCCCGGCGACGACGGGGAGTACATTTCGATAGGCGAGGCGCAGCGTCTTGCCAAGAATTACCTCATCACTCCGGTAGGTTCGAGCGGTTCGTTGATTGACGATACTGAGAACAAGCTGCAGTATTCGTTGCTCGGCGACCCCGCCCTTAAACTCAACATGCCGAAGCAGAGAGCTGTGGTCGACAGCATAAACGGCGTTGAACTAGCCTCGGCAGAGACACTTCCACAACTTAAGGCAGGTACGGTTGTCACGGTTAAAGGCCACATCGAGACTCCCGCCGGCGACCTTGACACCGAGTTTGACGGAGTTGTTACCGGCATGGTTAGGGACGCAGAGAAGCTGATAGTCTGCCGCCTTAACGACACATCAGACGAGGGTGCTGATACTCCGTTTGAATATTACGACCGTTCAACCGTTCTTTTCAACGGTTCCGACAATGTAAAAAGCGGCGAATTCAGCTTCTCGTTTGCCGTACCCAAGGACATTGATTACAGCAACGACAGCGGACTGATAAACATTTTTGCCGTGAATTCGACGACGGAGGAGACCGTAAACGGATGTACGGAGGACTTCGTTGTCGGAGGCTCTGGCTCGTTGGTTACTGATTCGATAGGTCCGTCGATTTATTGTTACCTTAATTCGCCGTCGTTCGTCAACGGAGGCAATGTCAATAATACGCCGTTCTTCGTGGCGGAGATTTCCGACAAGGACGGCATCAACGCCGCCGGAAGCGGCATCGGGCACGACCTTATGCTCATAATCGACGGAGACATGACCAAGACATACGTGCTTAACGACAACTTCGAGTACGATTTCGGCAGTTACACCACGGGCCGCACGTATTACAACATACCCGAACTGGAGCCCGGATTCCACACTTTGAAGTTCCGCGCGTGGGATATTATGAACAATCCGTCGACCACCGAGCTTACATTCAATGTCGTCAGGGGACTCACGCCGAGCCTGTTCAGCGTGAGCTGCTCGTCAAATCCCGCAAGCACGTCAACAAAATTCATCATCAACCACGACCGCATGGGCAGCAGCCTGAACGTTGAGATTGAAGTATTCGACATCGGCGGACGTCCTGTCTGGAAGCATAAGGAGAGCAGTGTGTCACCGTCCGGCGCATACACCGTTGATTGGGACCTGACAGGCGACAACGGCGGAAAACTTGACACGGGCGTGTATGTTTACCGTGTAAGGATTGGCAGCGACGACAGCGGCACGGTGTCGAAGGCCAAAAAACTTGTCATAATAAACAAATGACGTGCCCGGGGCGGCGCAGTATGCCAGCCGGAGTCCCGGTGCCCATTAAATTTCATTTGCCGGGGCGACATGTACAATAATACAGAAGAAAATCAGTTATTTATAAGGATGCCTTCCCTCCGTGTGTGCGGATTAAGGGAAGGCGCATCCGCCAACATTAATCTGAAAACAAATAAACATAATGAAGAACAAGCTAAGAATACTTGCAGCATTGTTGTTTGTCGCCATCTCGTCGGCTGTCAACGCCCAGGAGAAGACCGACATATTCAATCCCGAGCGCAACTCGGTTACTTCACAGACCATAGCTCCCGACGCACGTGCAGCCGGAATGGGTGATGTCGGCGCCGCAACCGACCCTGATGTCAACTCGCAATACTGGAATCCGGCCAAGTATCCGTTCTGCATCAGCCGTGCGGGCGTTGCCGTCAACTATACGCCATGGCTCCGCCAGCTCGTCAACGACATGGATCTTGCGTATCTTGCAGGCTACTACCGCATCGGCGACTACAGCGCCGTGTCGGCTTCGTTGCGCTATTTCTCTTTGGGAGAGGTCATGACTTCGCAGGATGCAGGCGCCATGACGGTCAATCCTTACGAAATGTCAATCGACGTGGCTTACTCGCTCATGCTTAGCGAGAAGTTCTCGTTGGCCGCCGCCGTCAGGTGGATTTACTCCGACCTTACTTACGACTACACCGACGACACCACACCGGGAAGCGCCTTCGGTGCTGACCTTGCCTTCTATTACAACAACTATATAATGCTAGGACACCGCGAGTGCCAACTCGGTATAGGTCTCAATATCAGCAACATTGGTAGCAAGATTACTTTCGGTGGCAGCGAGCGCAGCGAGTTCATACCGGCAAACATGCGTCTCGGAGCCGCCCTCATGGTGCCCATCGACGAGTTTAACCGCTTCACTATTGCCGCCGACGCCAACAAGCTGCTCGTGCCTACGTATCCGCTTCAGGAAGAAGGAGAATCGGGCGAGGACTACGACCGCCGCATACAGACCGACTATTACGACATTTCGAGCATCGCCGGCATCTTCAAGAGCTTTGGCGACGCCCCCGGCGGATTCAAGGAGGAGTTGCAGGAGATACGCTGGAGCATCGGTGGCGAGTATGTCTACAACGACAAGTTCTCGTTGCGTGCAGGTTACCACCACGAGTCTGAGAACAAGGGTAACCGCAAGTATTTCACCTTCGGTGCAGGTTTCCGCATGAGCGCCTTCTCGCTCGACTGCGGTTACGTATGGGCCACGGCCAAGAGCAACCCGCTCGACCAGACCCTGCGCTTCACCCTTTCATTCGACATGGACGGTATCAAGGACCTGTTCAGAAGATAACCAAGCACGAACTGACATGCCGTGGCTGCGGCTTACAATATAAAACGTAACGACTATGAATATCAGGGTTGGTTTCGGTTTCGACGTACACCGCCTCGTTCCCGGGCGCGACTTGTGGCTCGGAGGTATCAAGATTGAGCACAGTCTGGGTCTTTTAGGCCACAGCGACGCCGATGTGCTGATTCATGCAATATGCGACGCGCTGCTCGGTGCTGCCAACATGCGCGACATAGGCTACCATTTTCCCGACACGTCGGCTGACACTTTGAACGTGGACAGCAAGATACTGCTGCGCAAGACGGTCGACCTGATAGCCACCAAAGGCTACACCGTGGGCAACATCGACGCCACCGTGTGTGCCGAGCGGCCAAAGATTAACCCGCACGTCGATGCCATGAAGGCATGTCTTGCCGAAGTAATGGGCATCGCTGAGGACGATATCTCGATAAAGGCAACCACAACCGAGAAGCTGGGATATACCGGACGCGAGGAAGGCATCAGTGCTTACGCCGTGGCGCTGATAACCAAGGAGTAAGCATGGAGCACCAGCCTGGTGCGCCGGCATGTATGAAATACGGGCGGACGGGAGACAAACAAAATCTCCCGTCCGCCCGTTTTGCGTTTCTCTGGCAGCTTCCCGCCGCTCCTTTCGGCGTTGCAGTGTTACAGTATGTCCTTCAAGTGGCGTGCAGGCACTCCGCCTACTACCGTGTTTGGCGCCACGTCCTTGGTCACCACTGCACCTGCCGCAACCACGGCGTTGTCGCCTATCGTGACGCCCTGGAGTATGGTCGAGTTCGAGCCTACCCACACATTCTTGCCCAGCACGATGGGCGCCGGCGTCATGGTGCGCCGCTCTTCCGGCCTTAGTCCGTGGTTCAAGGTGGCGAAGACAACGTTGTGCCCTATCTGGCAGCGGTCGCCTATGAATACGCCTCCGTGGTCCTGGAAGTTGCAGCAGGCGTTGATGAACACATCGTCGCCTATGTGCGTGTTTTTGCCGAAGTCGGTATAGAACGGCGGAAACATCTTGAAGCCCTTGCCTACGGAACGGCCGAACAGCTCGCAGAGCAGCGAGTTTATTTCTTCCTGGTTGTGGTAGGCTGAGTTAAGGCTGAACGTTATGCGCCTTGCCTCCTCGCTCATCTCGTCCATCAGGCGGTATATTTCGGGCGTGTCCAGCGGTTGCCGCGTCTTTACATATTCCAAAAATTCATTCAGTGTCATATCCTTTCGTATTAATGTTCTTACCGGTTGCAAAGTTACAAAATGTCTTCAGCCGGCGTGTATACGGATAATTCATCTTTCAATACATTTTACAGATTCACGCCGCCGGGCGTGTTATTTTAAGGCCTTTAATCTTACTGTCTGTCTCGGATAATTAGTATATTTGCATCAGCGAACATTTTTTCCAACAAAAATCAACGTACAAAAGCTTATGAAGATAGATAGAGTCCATTTGGTTTATTTCAGCGCCACGTTCACCACACGCAAGGTGGTGCGTGCCATAGGTGCCGCATTTGGCGGCGAGGTGGTCGAGCACGACATAACCTGCGGCGGTCCGTCTGGCGGTGCGGTGTCGTTAGGCAGTGGCGACCTGCTCGTTGCAGGCGTGCCTGTATATGCCGGGCGCGTGCCTGCGCAGGCTGCCGTGGCACTACGCGCGTTCAAGGGCAGTGGCGTACCTGCCGTTCTGGTGTGCGTCTACGGCAACCGCGACTACGACGACGCCCTTGTCGAACTTCAGGACATAGTCGAGGCAGGCGGTTTCAAGACCGTTGCGGCGGGAGCGTTCATAGCCCGCCACTGCATCTTCCCCAAGGTTGCTGCCGACCGTCCCGATGCCGCTGACATGCAGAAGATAGACGCTTTCGCCGCCGGTTGCGCAAGATTGCTTGCCGGTACGGACGACGTTGCATCGCTGCCAACGCCTGTGTTGAAGGGCAACCGCCCGTATAAGCAGGGCGGTGCGTCTACGTTCAGTCCCGTGGGCGACGCTTCGCTGTGCGACGGTTGCCAGGCATGCGTGCGCCAGTGTCCTGTCGGGGCCATTCCCACGGCCGACCCTTGTTCTACCGATGCGTCCAAGTGCATTGCCTGCGGCCGGTGCCTTGTGGTTTGCCATACAGGCTCGCGTGCGTTCCGCGGCGATGCCTACAAGGGCTTCGAGGCCAAGTTCATTTCGGCGTTTTCGGCAAGGCGCGAGCCTGAGGTGTTCCTCCCTGCCGGCGTATAACGTGCGTATCTGCCGCCTTGTGCGGTAGTCAGTTTTGCAAAAGGTTACCTTTCGCATTGTGAAAGGTAACCTTTTGCCTTATAAAAGACCGTCTTTTACGTTGTAAAAGGTAACCTTTTGCAACGTATTGGAAACCAGTGTGTTACGTTGAATAATAAATACCACCCTGCGGCGGGCGGTATTTGCGTGTCACGGATGCAAAAAAATACGCTGCAACTCTTCACGAGCTACAGCGTATAAAAATATGTTTAACTAAAAAACCTTTTGCGAATCAAAAGGGAACCTCACGGTGACCTTTGTCATCCTAAATAATCATGAAAACTTTACCTTAAACTAATACTATTTACTAACCTAAACAATTTATTAACCTTTTGACGATGCAAAGATACAACGAAAATGCGCTCTTGTCAATACTTTCAGGTGTGTTTTTGTCATCTATATCGCTTTTCTTGATGCAAATCAATAATTTGTGTGCGCAAACAGTAATTAAAATGCCTGTTAATTTGGAAAAATGAGTAAATTGTTTTATTTTTGTGTCCGTTTAAAACGAAAACATAACCAACGATGCGTGTGCTTATTGTAAACACGAGTGAAAACACCGGTGGGGCAGCTGTTGCCGCCAACCGGATAATGGATGCGCTCAACAACAACGGCGTCAAGGCCAAGATGCTGGTGCGCGACAAGGCTACCGACGACCCGAGCGTGGCAAGGCTGGGCGGCGGACCGTTAAGGAAACTGGCCTTCCTGTGGGAGCGGTGGTGCATATTCTGCCATTCGGGCTTCTCGCGCAAGCACCTTTTCGAGATTGACATTGCCAATGCCGGAACCGACATAACCAAGACCCGAGAGTTCAAGGAGGCCGACGTAATCCACTTGCAGTGGGTCAACCAGGGCATGCTCTCGCTCGGCGGCATAGCCAGGATACTCGATTCGGGCAAGCCTGTAGTGTGGACCATGCACGACATGTGGCCCGCCACGGCGCTGTGCCATCTCACTTTCAACTGCCGCAAGTACACCACCGGGTGCACGCGCTGCCCCTTGCTGCCTGGCGGAGGATTCATGGGCGACCTTGCCGCCGCAGTGTGGAAGCGTAAGGAGCGCCTTTACAAGAAGCACGGCGGTATATTTTTCGTTACGTGCAGCCGCTGGCTCGCAGGCGAAGCCAAGCGCAGCAGGCTGCTTGAAGGCCGGAAAGTTACGGCCATACCCAACCCGATAGACATACGCACGTTCTGTCCGGGCGACAGGGCCGAGGCCCGCCGCATTCTCGGACTGCCCGAGGGCAAGCGCCTTGCACTGTTCGTGGCACAGCGCGTGTCAAACGTCAACAAGGGCGTGTCTTATCTTATAGAGGCTTGTTCACGGCTTGTCAAGTCGTGTCCCGACCTTGACGGCAATTTCGGGGTCGTCACCCTCGGTGGCTGCGGCGACGAGCTGGCAGGCAGTTTCGACGTGCCGCTGTATTCGCTCGGTTACGTCACCGACGTGCGCAAGATAGTTTGCGCCTACCGCGCGGCAGACATCTTCGTCATGCCTTCGCTGTCAGAGAACCTTCCGAACACCATAATGGAGGCTATGGCCTGCGGCGTTCCGTGCGTAGGATTCAACACCGGCGGCATTCCCGAGATGATAGACCACCGCAAGAACGGTTACGTGGCGAAGTACAGGGACGCAGCCGACCTGGCTGAAGGCATGCGCTGGACGCTCGCCGAGGCCGACTACGATGCCCTTGCCCGCGACGCCGTGCGCAAGGTTACAAGTTCGTATTCGCAGCAGAGCGTAGCCCTTAAGTATATTGAAGTCTACAACCAGGCAATCGCCTTCAGACATTACGCGCTATGATAAAGTTCACTGTTGTTACCATTACATATAATGCCGCCACGGTATTCGGGCGCACCGCCGACAGCGTTTTGCACCAGGATTACCGCAATGTCGAGCATCTGATAATCGACGGGGCGTCAACTGACGGCACGAAAGAACTCGCCGAGGACTATAAACGCAGGTCTGACGCACTGGACAACGGCCACGAGGTGAGGATTGTTTCAGAGCCTGACAAGGGACTTTATGACGCCATGAACAAGGGGCTCCGCATGGCCACGGGCGACTATGTGTGCTTTATGAATGCCGGAGACTTCTATCCCGACGGCGGCACTCTTTCGCTGATATGCGCCAAGGCGCGCCTCGACGAGTGCGTGGCGCAGGGCGGACGGTTGCCGGCAGTGCTTTACGGCGACACCGACTGGGTGGATAATGAAGGCAATTACATGCGCCGCCGCAGGCTAGTTCCGCCCGAACGGCTCGACTGGCGCTCGTTCCGCCACGGCATGCTGGTGTGCCATCAGGCTTTCTACGCACGCACGGACATAGCCCGGCGCTTCCCTTACGACCTGCGTTACCGCCATTCGGCCGATGTTGACTGGTGCATACGTGTAATGAAGGAGGCCGGACGCATGGGGCTGCCGCTCGTCAACGTACACGCAACCGTGGCCGACTACCAGCGCGAAGGGCAGTCGACCAAGTACCACAGGGCGTCGCTCATGGAGCGTTTTGACATCATGCGCCGCCACTACGGACTGTTGACAACGCTGGCAATGCACGCCTGGTTCGTTGTAAGAGCTGTGTTTAAATGACGCTTGCGGCGCTGGTTCGCCGGGTTGGACAGGTATTGCCGCGTATGGTGGGGTAAGCCTTTGCATGACGGTCTAGTGCCGTGATGTTCAGGATTTATGTTTTAATGGTAAGGATGTTTACACTTTTCAGCCCATGCGGCTTATTTTTGCACAATACAGGATACTAACTAAAAAGACAGGAAAGAAGAGATGAAGAAAATTATTATCAGTTTGGTTTTGCTTGGAGCGGTAAGCCTCGGCGCGATGGCCGTCATGCAGAACAGGCCTGACGAGCCGCCGGTGCGCCGCACTGAGGCAAGGCATTACAGCAACTGCGGGCGTGGACATTGCGACGTAAGCCGCCATCACGGCCGCCATGCGGACAACTGCGCCCGTTACCGTGACTGCGGACGACGCCGTGACAACTGTTGCCGCAGGGCGGATTACGACTGCGGCGTGTGCCGCGGTGAACGCTGTACGCTGCACGAACGCCGCCATGCCGACGCACCGCGCAGGCACTATGCGCCGCGGCGCGACCGCCGCAGCTACGACGATGTCTACCTGAGCAGGTAGGCTGGGGCTTGCTGTTGGGCAGTGCCGGTGCGCCGGACTGTCTGCACAGCTTGGCCTCCCGGCATGTGGATGCATAAAAACAGACGGCTGCCAGCTCACGCTGACAGCCGTCTTTGCAATCTATTCTATGACTTTAACAATTATGAGTATCTTAATATCTGTCCCGGACGTATGCGCATGCGCTTGCTTATGTGGTTAAGCTTGCACAGCTTGTCGATGGTAGTTCCGCGCTTCTTGGCAATCGAGCTGAGCGTCTCGCCGCGCTTAACTTTGTGGTAGCGTATGTCTGAGCTTGACGCTGAAGACTGCTTGCGCGACTTGCTTGAGCTTGTCTCCTCGGCAACAGCCTCGTCGTCGCCGGCAGACTTGCCTCTTGCCTTGTTGGCCAGAACAGACTCGTTCTCGTAAGTGTCGCGGTGGAACATGTATGTGTCGCCGGTAACGTCCTGGTTCCTGAAGTCGAACATCAGTGCCGGGTTGAGCGCAACGCCGCACAGGCGTGTCTCGAAATGCAGGTGCGAACCTGTGCTTCGGCCTGTGTTGCCGCCGAGGCCGATGGGCTCGCCGGCCTTAACAATCTGGTTTTCCTTTACCAGGTGTTTCGACATGTGGCCGTATATGGTCTCAAGGCCGTTGTAGTGGCGTATCACGACGTAGTTGCCGTAGCCGTTGGCCTCGTATTTGACGATTCTCACTTTGCCGCTGAATGCGGAGCGTATGGTGTCGCCGATGTATACTTTAACGTCGATACCCTTGTGCATGCGTCCCCAACGGCGTCCGAAGTTGGACGTAATGACCTTGCTTGTGGTAGGCATGCAGAAGTGTTTGAGGTTGATGAGGAATGAGTCGGGAAGCTCCGTTGCGCGGTGTGCGTACTTGTTGTTCCACTCTTTGTATAATTGGGCTGAGGGTGAACCCATCTGTTCCTTGTTTATCAAATTGCGCAGTGCAAGGGTATCCACTGCCTTCATTTTCTTGTCTATTGGTGCTTGTCGTGCCAAAAGGTCCTGGGCTGAAGCCGTTGCGGCCGTCATGGCCAGGAATGCTGTTATTGCTAATGTCTTTATTGTTCTTTTTAGGCGCATAGTTAAATTGTTCTTGATTAAGAAATCAACTCTGGCAAATGCCATGAGAAGTAGTAGAAAGTTTTCTGAAGGATAAACTCCCGTCTTTCATAAAAACGTTGCAAAGATAATAAAAAAAATTCAATGTTGTTTTACACTTTAACAACTTTATGTACCTTTTAACAAACCGGCCGTTGCTGGCGGCTTTGTTAATGTGTTGATATTCAACGAGTTGCAATATGCCGTCTTTTGGCTTGTAAAAGGCGGCATATTGCACGCTAAAAGGCGGCCTTTCGCAATGCAAAAGACCGCCTTTCATAAATGGCCGGGTTGTGTGTTGTCTTAAAGTTCGTGCAGCTCCTTCAGCTTGGCGGCGAGCTTTTCAATCATGACCGTCGAGAGTATTATCTGCCCCTGGCGGTCGATCAGGTACATTGCCGGTATCCACTGTATGTTGTACTGCTTCGATATCTCTGTCTGTTTCCACTTCTTCAGTTCGCTTAGGTTGAGCCAGTCCATGCCGTTGACCTCGATGTAGTTGGTCCATTTTGCTTTGTCATCGTCGAACGACACGCTGACAAACTTGATATTCTGTCCGTATTTGGCGTAAAGTTCCTTAAGCATGGGCGTGTCCTTGCGGCAATCCGGGCGCCATGATGCCCAGAAGTCGAGCACGACGTAGCTGCCGCGCAGCGACGACAGGCTGTGGCTGGTGCCGTCAGGGGCGGCCAGGGTGAAGTCGGGGGCTGTTGTACCGGGTTGCAACAGGTTCTTGGCGTATTGGGCGTCGGCGTCCTGTGCCGCTGCTCCTACGGTCATGGCCAATGCAAGGGCCACTGACATGAAGATGCGTTTGATTGTCATAAATTTCATCGTTTTTGTTTGTTTGAACATTAATTTATTGCGCCTTGGCGGTAAGGCGGTGCGGTGGCAGGCTCCTGCCTGTGTGGATTCGGCTTTGCCGGAGTCAGTTCTTGACCATCCTTGTATCTGCTCCCCACATCATTTTCTCGCGCAGCGTGGAGAAGTAACGCTGGTTGCTGCGCTTCACAATCCTTGCCGAATAGGGTGCCTTGGTTATGGTCAGCCGGGCGTTCTCAGTGCATTTGCCCGATTGTCCGTCGACGGCTATCAGGAAGTTGTGGCTGCGGCTCTCAACGGTCAGCGTTATCTCGGAGTCGTCGGGGATGACTATCGGGCGTACGTTGAGGCTGTGTGGTGCTACGGGCGTAAGGCATAGCGTGCCCGTGCGCGGCACTATTATGGGGCCGCCGTTTGACAGCGAGTAGGCCGTCGAGCCTGTCGGCGTGCTTACGATGAGGCCGTCGGCCTGGTAGGTCACGAGGTATTCGCCGTTTATTTCGGCGTGTATTGTAATCATCGACGCCGTGTCGCGCTTGAGTACGGCTATGTCGTTAAGCGCGCAGTCGGGGCATACGGGGTCGCCGCCCTCAACCTCGACGCGTATCACCGAGTGCGGCTCTATGGCGTAGTCGCCTTCGTACAGCGAGTTGATGGCGCTTTCGATCTCGCTCGGCACGATGTCCGCGAGGAAGCCCAGGCGGCCCATGTTGATGCCGAGTATGGGCGTGCCCTTCGAGCCTACGAGCCATGCGGCCCTGAGCAGGGTGCCGTCGCCGCCGAGCGAGATGACGAAGTCGGCCGTGAAGTCGCACCCGTCGAACACCTCGACGCAGCCCCGGGGTATCATGCCCGAACTTACCAGGAAATCATAGAAGGCCTTTTCCATGCACAAGTCGGCGCCGTGTGCGGCCAGGCATTCCATAATCTTCAGGATGTTTGCCGACTTGCGGCTCTGGTAAATGTTTCCGAACAGGGCGAACCTTAACTTACGTGACACCATGATTTTTGAGCTTTTAAATTTCTTTTTACACATGTAATGCTTGGAAATGCCAAACATTTTGTAACTTTGCCGTTGGATAAGGCAAATGCAAAATTACATATTTTGCCTGATAACAAACATTGCAGACATATTAAAAACGTAAAAAATGACAAAATTAAGCGTAAACGTCAACAAAGTTGCCACTTTGAGGAATGCGCGTGGCGGTAACAACCCCAACGTGCTGCAAGTTGCGCTCGATTGCGAGAAGTTTGGCGCGCAAGGCATAACAGTGCATCCGCGCCCCGACGAAAGGCACATAAGATATAAGGACGTAAGGGACATAAGGCCCCTGGTTACGACCGAATTCAATATAGAAGGCAATCCTATCGACAAGTACATCGACCTCGTGCTTGAGGTCAAGCCGACGCAGGTTACGCTCGTACCCGACGCCGACAACCAGCTGACGAGCAACCACGGATGGGACACAAAGGCCAACGAGGGCTTCCTGACCGACGTGATAGGGCGCTTCAAGGAGGCAGGCATAAGGACTTCGATATTCGTTGACGCAACGCCCGAAATGGTGGAAGCGGCCAAGCGCTGCGGCACCGACCGAGTGGAACTGTACACCGAACCGTACGCATCAGGCTACCTGCTCGACCGCGAGGAAGCCGTAAAACCGTTTGTAGAGGCGGCCAGGGTGGCGCGTGAAGTGGGTCTCGGGCTCAACGCCGGGCACGACCTCAGCCTCGTAAACCTGCACTATTTCCACCAGAACATACCATGGCTGGACGAGGTCAGCATAGGCCATGCGCTTATATGCGACGCCCTTTACATGGGATTGCACGACACGATACAGGCTTACCTGGAATGCCTTAAATGAAAGGCGGACAATATACACATATTATCTATTAACCAATTAAATCTAATTTGAAAATGGCAAAAGTATATGAATTCCTGGCTACGGGCTTCGAAGAGGTAGAGGCCCTGATACCATTAGACATAATGCGCCGCGCTGGCGTTGACTTCAAGACTGTCAGCGTGACAGGTGAGAAAGTAGTTGAAGGCGCCCACTGCGTGAAAATTGAGGCAGACTTGCTCATCGAGGAAGCCGACTTCAGTGACGCTGACCTGCTGATGCTGCCCGGCGGACTGCCAGGTGCTACGAACCTGAACGAGCATGCAGGTGTGAAAAAGGCGCTCGTCGAGCATAACATACGCGGCAGGATGATAGGAGCTATATGCGCCGCACCTATGGTGCTGGGCGGACTGGGCATGCTTGAAGGCAAGCGCGCCACATGCTATCCGGGCTTCGAGGAATACCTTGAAGGTGCCGAATACACGCACGAGCTCTGCACCGTGGACGGCAATATAACCACGGGCGAAGGTCCGGCTGCTACGTTCCCCTATGCTTACAAGCTGCTCGAGGCCCTCACCGACAAGAAGACCGCTGACGGAATTGCCGACGGAATGATGTACAAACACCTTATGCTGAAATAAACACCGGTGTGACATACGCATTACCTACACCTGCGTACGGCCGGCAATAAGGCCGCCACGCCAATAAGGACAACTGCGCCACGGACGGATGGAATCCATGCCCCGTGGCGCAGTCGGTTCTATAAGCAAGCTGGAATGAAATTAACCAACAAAACGAAAATATGGACTATGCAGTGATTGTAGCCGGAGGAAAGGGGCTGAGGATGGGCGCAAGCATACCCAAGCAGTTCCTTCCCGTTAACGGTTTGCCGATATTGATGCTTACAATAAAGCGTTTCAGGGAGTATGACGGGTCGTTGCGTATAATACTCGTGCTGCCGAAGGAACAGCACGAATACTGGAACGAACTGTGCAAGAATTATCATTTTACCGACGCTTATGCCGTGGTCGAGGGTGGTGAGACACGCTTCCACTCGGTAAGGAACGGACTGGCCGCCATACCGGACGACACGCAGGGCGTGGTCGGAATACACGACGGCGTGCGCCCCTTCCCGTCAGTCGAGGTCATACGTGCCTGCTATGAGACGGCGCGCACGGCGAAGGCCGTCATTCCCGTAGTGCCGGTGGTCGAGACTGTGAGGCACATTGTGGCCGGTGGAAAAACCGAAACGGTTGACAGGGCTGACTACCGGTTGGTGCAGACACCGCAGACCTTCGACATACAGATGCTCAAGCAGGCTTACGCACAGCCATACAGGGACTGCTTCACCGATGATGCGTCAGTGGTAGAAAGCGCCGGCCATGAGGTGACCCTTATCGAGGGCAACCGTGAAAATATTAAGATAACAACGCCGTTCGACCTCCGCATAGCGCGGATTCTTGCCTGAACGGCAGCCGGCAAGCCGGCCCTGGCCGTCAGGCTGGTGGCTTCAGGCGGCGTCGGCAATGGCTTTCAGCGGCGTCATGCGCCGTCAACAATACTGACAATTACAACGACAAGATAAGACAATGCTCGACATCCTTGACCAAGACATACAGTTCCTGCCCGGTGTGGGGCCAAGGCGTAAGGCCCTGCTCGATAAGGAACTGGGCATAAAGACTTACGAAGACCTGCTTGAGCATTATCCTTACAAGTATATAGACCGCAGGCATATTTACAGGATAAGCGAGCTTACGCCCGATGCCGCGTCAGTGCAGATATGCGCAAAGCTGCTGAGCTGCGAGGTGTTCGACATGGGTTTCCACCGCTCGAGGCTTGTCGCCCATGTGTCTGACGGTAGCGGAATTGCAGACCTTGTGTGGTTCAAGAAGGGCGAACACATACTGAAGCACCTCAAGGCCGGTACGCAATACATCATCTACGGCCGCCCGACTGTGTTCAGCGGGCGTTACCAGTTCGCCCATCCGGAGATGAAGCAGATGTCGGAAGTCGAACTTTCGCAGCTTGGCCTTCAGCCTTATTACAACACGACCGAGAAGATGAAGAACTCGGGACTTGACACCTGGGGCATGGACAGGCTTGTGAAGTCCCTTCTTGATACGCTTAAAAAGCCCATTACTGAAACTCTTCCGCCGTTCATGACGCAACGTTTAAACCTCATGTCGAGGGACGATGCGTTGAGGAAAATACACGTTCCAAAAAATCCCGACGACATACGGCATGCCGAATACCGCATAAAGTTCGAGGAAGTATTCTACGTACAGCTCAACATACAGCGCTATGCCAGCTTCTGCAAGTGCAAGTACCGCGGCTACATGTTTACCAAAGTAGGCGCGTATTTCAACGGTTTTTATTACAACAACCTGCCTTTTGAACTTACCGGGGCGCAGAAGCGCGTCATCAGGGAAATAAGGCAGGACATGCGTTCGGGATGCCAGATGAACCGTTTGCTCCAGGGCGACGTTGGCAGCGGCAAGACCCTTGTCGCCCTTATGTGCATGCTCATAGCGCTTGACAATGGCTATCAGTCGTGCATAATGGCCCCTACGGAGATTCTAGCGGAGCAACATCTTGAGACGATAGTCTCCTTCCTTAACGGCATGGATGTCCGCGTAGAGCTGCTTACGGGCATGGTGAAGGGCAAACGGCGGCGCGAGGTGCTCGAAGGGCTTGCCGACGGCAGCGTAGACATACTTGTCGGAACGCACGCAGTGATAGAAGACAGCGTGCAATTCGCACGCCTGGGCTTTGTCGTAATCGACGAGCAGCACCGTTTCGGGGTGGAGCAAAGGGCGAAGTTGTGGAACAAGAGCGACAATCCTCCTCATGTTCTCGTAATGACTGCGACACCTATTCCGCGCACTCTTGCCATGACCGTTTACGGCGACCTTGACGTAAGCAAGATTGACGAGCTGCCGCCGGGGCGCAAACCCGTGGTCACCCTGCACAAGTACGACGACCAGACGACAAGCCTTTACGCAGGCATACGCCGTCAGATTAATGCCGGAAGGCAGGCTTACATAGTGTTTCCGCTGATTAAGGAGAGCGAGAAGATTGACCTGAAGAACCTCGAAGAAGGGTATGAAAGCCTGCGCGAGGCGTTCCCGGAGTTTAAGTTGAGCAAGGTGCACGGCCGCATGAAGCCGGTAGAGAAGGAAGAGGAGATGCGCCGTTTTGTCAGCGGCGAGACGCAGATATTGGTCTCCACGACGGTCATAGAGGTGGGGGTTAACGTGCCTAACGCCACCGTTATGGTGATAATCAACGCCGAACGCTTCGGCCTTTCGCAGCTTCACCAGCTGCGGGGGCGTGTAGGCCGTGGTGCCGACCAGTCGTTCTGCCTGCTCGTAAGCAAGCGTAACATATCAGACGACACACGCAAGCGGCTCGACATAATGTGCGAGACCAACGACGGATTCGAGATAGCCGAGGCCGACCTAAAGTTGCGCGGGCCAGGCGATCTGGAAGGTACGCAGCAGAGCGGGGTTGTGTTCGGTTTCAAGAAAGTAGACATACGCAAGGACGACCAGATAATACAACTGGCACGCGACGAGGCCCGTAGCATAGTGGCCGACGACCCGCAGTGCTGTAAGAGCGAGTATTCAATGGTGTGGCAGAGGCTCAAGGCACTACGCAAGAACCTCCCTTATTTCGGCGACATATCATAGGTTGCACGGCAGCCCAAGACCTTTCAGCCGTTTGTATGACACATAAAAAAACGTTCCCGCAGGCTGTTTTGCTTGCGGGAACGTTTTTGTTATAGTATGTAGGACTGTTTTTATTTAGCCTCTTTCTCAGGCAGCATAATCACTTTGACGCTGTTTCCGCCTTTGAAGATAACGTCCTTAACCATCTTGGCAACCTTCTCCGGAGTGAGTGCGTTAACCACATTCTTGTAGTTTGTGTACGTATCTACGCCGTATTCGTCAAGGTTGTTGATTGTGCTTACCCAGTAAGAGTTGGTCTTGGCGTTCTCGTCGGCACGCTTCAGCATGAGTTCCTTAACCTTGTTGAGCATGTCTGCGTCAACGGTAGTACAGAGTTTCTTGGCCTCTTCTTCCATAATCTTGATAGCCATGTCGCTCTTCTCCGGGTCCATCGGGCAGATACCTACAAGTGCGGTGAACGGAGTGTCGCCTCCGAGTGAAGCCATTCCTGTGGCTCCGGCAGAGTAAGCGGCTCCTGCGTCCTCACGTATCTTCTTCAGGTAGATCATCTCAAGAACCTGTCCTGCTGCGCTTGCAGCCACTGCATTCTCAAGAGAATACGGGGTTGTGAGGTTGTACCAGTACATGTAGGCGTTGGCCTTCGGAGTCTCCATCTTACGTGTGAACTTGTTTTCGGCGTTGCCCTTTGCGTAGGTTGAAACCTTCTTCCAGTTCTCCTTCTTGCCTTTGGCGGGCAGTGAAGCTATGTACTGCTCGATGAGCGGACGTATTGTAGCCTCGTCGAAGTTGCCCACGATGGTGAATGTGAAGTCGCCTGCGTCAGCTGTACGCTCCTTTGCAATCTGCAGGATGCGGTCGTAGTTAACCTTCTTGAGGTCTTCGAGCTTCAGTGTTGCGTAGCGTGGATTGTGGCAGTAGAGTGTTGACATCAGCGAGTCTGAGAATGCTGCGTCGGGTGAGAGTGCCTGGTTCTTCAGCATGGTCTCGAGCGTGGTCATAAGCTGTGCGAAGCTCTTCTCGTCCTTCCTTACGTCGGTGAAGTAGAGGTAAGTCAGCTGGAACAGTGTCTCCAGGTCTTTCGGGGTAGAGCTTCCGCTGAGTCCTTCGTGCAGGTTGAACAGCTGGAGGTTGGCGTTGGCCTGCTTGCCGGCGAGAGCCTTCTCGAGTTCGGTGTTGCTGAAGTTGCCAAGTCCGCTTGCGCCGATAGCCATGTCGAACACTTTTGCATTGACGATGTCCTCGTCGCCGAGCAGTGAAGAACCACCCTTTGATGTAGCGTCGATTACAACTTCGTCGTCCTTGAAGTCGGTCTTCTTCAGCAATACGCGTGCGCCGTTAGAGAGAGTAAGCTCCTTGTAGCCGAGAGTCTTGTTCTCCTTCTCGCCTGTTATCTTGCCTTTTGCAGGCATTTTTGCGATGAGCGGCTCCTGCTTTACGTTGTCGACCCATGCGGTCAGTTTCTCGCCGTGTACGGTGTCGATGGCTTTCTTGATGCTTTCGGGAGTCGGGTATACGGTTCCTTCCTTCTCGGTGTTGAAGCTCATTACAACGAGGTTGGTGTCGGTTACGCTTACGAGTTCTTTCATCACTTCGTTGATAGCCTCAACCGGAATCATCGGGCTTATCTGCTGCATTATTGAGTATTCGTCTTCGATTGACGGGATAGGCTCGTTGTCGATGAAGTTACGTGTGTAGAGTTCGCAGTAAACGCCGTTCTCGCGCTTGTTGCGGTTGGTATATACCTTCTCCAGCTGGCTCATGTATTCAGACTTCGCACGGACGAACTCTGTGGGGGTGAAGCCGAACATGGTGGCGCGCATTACTTCGCGTACTGCGGCTGAGATGGCTGCTTCGGTCTGTCCGGGCTTCGGGATGCATACTACTGCGAACGCATCCTTTGACTTTGCGTAGATGTAGTCGCCGTCGCTGACGTATGCCTGGAGGTAGGGGCATTCAGGATTCTGTCCTACTTCGGCAAGGCGTGCGTTGAGCATCTGCAGCGATAGGTTGAGCGCATACTGCTGAACCATGTATGCGAGGCTTGTCTTCATGCTGTCGGGCACGTCGTCGTGCTTGAACATTATCTGCACGATGTTGAACTGCTGCTCCTTGTCCTTGTCTACAACGATTATAGCCTCGTTGTTGTCGGGCACGGGTTCTGCAACCACCGGTGCTGCGTTGGGGTCGAGCTTGATGCCGCTGAACATTTCCTTTATCTTCTGTTCTGTGCGGTCAACGTCGATGTCGCCCACCACGATGATGGCCTGGTTGTCCGGGCGGTACCACTTGTGGTAGTACTGGCGGAGCACTTCGGGCTTGAAGTTCTTAACCACCTCCATCGTACCGATAGGCATGCGGCGTCCGTACTTGCTGCCCGGGTAAATGGTTTCGAGGTTGCGCTCCATCATCCTCTGCATTGGTGACGAGCGCAGGCGCCACTCGTTCTCTATCACGCCACGCTCCTTGTCTATCTCCTCGGTGGCTAGTGTAAGGCCGTTAGACCAGTCCTTGAGCACGAGGAGGCAAGAGTCGAGTGCCGCGATGTTCTTTGACGGCACGTTGTCTATGTTGTAAACGGTCTCGGCTATCGATGTGTAGGCATTGAGGTCTCGGCCGAACTCCACGCCGATTGAGCGCATATATTCGAGCAGCTTGTCGCCCGGATAGTTGTCGGAGCCGTTGAATGCCATGTGCTCCAGGAAGTGGGCAAGACCCCTCTGGCTCTCTTCCTCCTGGATTGAGCCTACGCGCTGTGCGATGTAGAAGTTGACACGATGTTCAGGATAGTCGTTGTGGCGGATGTAATAGGTAAGGCCGTTAGGCAGCTTGCCTATCCTTACAGCATTGTCGACCGGTATGGGCGGCATCTGCATTCCTTGCGCCATTACCGCTGCGGTGCCTGTAATGAATAGCACGGCGGCGACGAAAAGATGTTTTATTTTCATAAAATAAGGGTTTAAAATGGTTTGACAAATATAGTTTTTTCTTGTATTAACGCTGTTGGTTACTTGTTATATTTAATATATTTTATACTTTGCGGTCGCCCGGTGTCGCATTTAATCCTGCTTTGGCTCTATCCGGTCACGGCTCGTCGCTGTATTCAAGTATGTCGCCAGGCTGGCAGTCCAATTCGCGGCATATGGCCTCGAGCGTACTGAAACGTACGGCCTTGGCCTTGCCCGTCTTGAGTATTGACAGGTTGGCCTGCGTCAGTCCCACGCGTTCGGCCAGTTCGCCGAGCGGCATTTTGCGCTTTGCCATTTCAACGTCAAGGTTTACTATTATTCTTCCCATGCCTTTGCGTTTGTTATATTGTTAGTTCCTGTTCTTCCCTCATCTTCAGTCCTATGGCGAAGGCTTCGGCTATTACGAGCGAGAACAGTCCGAAAAGTATGCTCGTGAAGTCAGCCGCCGACTTGTAGTCGACCACGTATTCGCTCAGGCTGAATACCTGTTGGGCCTGGTATGCGTCGTAGCATCCGTCGGCGGTGACGATGGCTCCTGCCGCCACGAGGCACCAGCCTGTAAGGCGCAGCAGCTTGATGTTTTTGTGGATGAATATCTGGTTGCGGTTGACATTGCGCACGAAGAAGATGAACGCCACAAGTGCTGTTACGGCCATGGCGCCGAACGCCAGGGTATAAACCACCTTGAATATTGCGGCAAGGGTGTTGATTTTACCGTTGAGGGGCACTATGAGCTGCGTCGGCCATGCCTGCTGCGACTTGTTCGTGGCCTTGTCGGTTATGGTCTGGGCGGTGCGCGGCGACATTTCCGCAGGCAGCAGCGATATGTAGCAGTAGCGGCTCGGGTCTATTTGTGTTACGTCGCGCCTCTCTTCACCGTGGCGCATGCCGCTCGTGAAGCCTGTGATGAATGCGTTCGACATTGAAAAGATGTCGCAGGCAATCACCGCGAATATCAGTACACAGAACAGTTTGAGTTTCTTTTTCATCGTCGTAGCTTTTTACCGTAGTCCCGCCACCGTCTTGTGTTGACGGCGGCGGAATATCCGGCTGGTTGTCTTTGATTTTAGAGAGAGTAATATTATGTTATTTGTATTATTATTGATATTTGATTATTATTTATCGTTTTTCGATATGCAAAGATATGCACTATTTTTTAAACGGCAAAATAAAAACGATAAAAATTTATCGAAAATCGATAATTTAGTTTAAATCCTGTCCTTTTGCTGTTTTCCCTTTGCGTTTAGCCTTGCCGGCAGTCGTACAGGCGTATTGCGCCATCCGCTTTCTAAGAGGCCGCCTTTTAGGCTGCAAAAGGTGGCTTTTCAGGCTGTAAAAGGATACCTTTTGCAGCGTAAAAGGTTATGTATTGGAAACTGCCTGGTAATCACGCCGTTACAGACACTACTTTGACTGGCGTGCTGTGGCTGTCTGCCGTCATTAACGGATGTTTTGCCATGTAGGCATATACGAATTTGTCAAAATACATGTTTTTTAACGATTTAAAGGTTAAAAATATGCAGAAAACCTTTTTTTATCAAATAGTTTTCATATCTTTGCCCCGTCATGAAACATATAAGGAAAATATTCTTAACTTGCGCTGCATTCATGGCGGCAGCCGGAATCAGCGCCCAGGAAAAGGTTGTGCCGTTGTCTTACGGCAACATGGACAGCTGGACCATACGCAAGGTGCACGAGTCAGCCATAATAGGCGGTAATACAAAGACACTCTACGAGATAGGTCCTAACCGCACCGTAGAGGGCAACAAGCCATACACCAACGGCGGAGGTTCCCCATGGGGCACGTCAAACGTCATGGCCAAAGTCATGGGCGTAGTGAAGACCAACAACTCCGTGTACCGCGACAAGCGCGGCAGCGGCTGGTGTGCCAAGCTGACCACGCACATCGAGAGCGTGAAGGTCATGGGCCTTATGAACATCAACGTGCTGGCCGCAGGTTCCATCTTCCTCGGCGACATGAAAGAGCCTATAACCGGAACTAAGGACGGCCCGAAGGCCATGAACAACGGCATACCGTTCACAGGCAGGCCGAAGGCTGTAAGGTTCGATTACAGTGTCAAGGCGGCAGGCACCCCTAACAGGATCAAGCAGACAGGTTTCAGCAAGAAGCAGACCGTGCCCGGGCGTGATTATGCCATAGCCGTGCTATACCTGCAGAAGCGAACCGAGGACAAGGCGGGCAACATCACGGCCAAACGCGTCGGCACCATGGTGGTGAAGTTCGGCAAGAGCACCGGCGGATGGGTCAACAACGCCACGTATAAGATAATGTACGGCGACATACGCAACACCCCCGGCTATGACGCTTCAACGATGGGGCTGCGCCATACGGACTACGCACGCAACAGCAAGGGCAAGAGCGTGCCTGTGAAAGAGATAGGATGGGCCGACGCCGACACCACGCCTACACACCTGATGTTGCAATTCTCGTCGAGCCACGGCGGAGCTTACATAGGCTCGGTAGGCAACACATTATGGGTGGACAACGTCGAGATGGTATACTGACCCGCGTAAATCCATAGGTAATTATGAGGCTTGTTTTTCTCGCAGCATTCTTTATGTGTGCCATATTGCCGGGTGCAAGTGCGCCTGAGAACGGCAGCAAAGACACTGTTACGGTTGACAGCACGCAGCAAACAGACAGCGTGAAGAAGAGAAAAGGACTGATTAACAGGTTTCTTGACTACATAAACGAATCCAACAAGACTGATCCCGGCAAGAAGTTCGACTTCAGCCTGCTGGGCGGTCCCCATTACAGCACCGACACAAAGTTCGGCCTCGGCCTTGTTGCCACCGGCATATACCGCACCGACATGGCCGATACGTTGTTGCCGCCCTCCAACACCGCCCTGTACGGAGACATCACAACGGGGCAGTTCTATAAAATAGGCATACGCGGAACGCACATCTTTCCCCATGACAAGTGCCGCCTGGACTACAACGTATCGTTCGATTCGTTCAAGAGCAGCTTCTGGGGCATAGGCTACGTCAACGGCAACAAGGACTCTAACGAGAGTACGATGGACAGGATACAGGTCCAGGCCAAGGCGAGCCTGCAGTGGCGTTTTGCCGATAATCTGTACATCGGGCCGACGGTAGTGTTCGACTATGCCGGCGTAAGCCACGTCGAGTGGCCTGAGCTTCTCGAGGGCATGGACCACCGGACGCTGAATGTAGGTGCCGGCGTATCCCTTGTTTATGACTCGCGCGACGTGCTAACCAACGCGCACAGGGGCTTCTATGTGAACATCTCGCAACTGTTCCGGCCGGCCTTCATGGGCAATGACTATGCCTTTGCCACCACCGACCTGCGTGCCGACGTGTACCGCACGGTGTGGAAGGGCGGAGTGGTAGCGGCCGACCTGCGCGGCACTCTCAACTTCGGTAACCCTTCGTGGGGCATGATGTCGCTGCTGGGCAACTCTTACTCGATGCGCGGATATTACGAGGGACGCTACCGCGACAAGCACAAACTGGAGGCGCAGGTAGAGCTGCGCCAGCACGTATGGAAGCGCAACGGCATTGCCTTGTGGGCAGGGGTGGGCACTGTCTTCAACAAGTTCAGCGCCTTACGCTCCGACAGGCTGCTTCCCAACTTCGGCATAGGCTACCGCTGGGAGTTCAAGAAGGATGTCAACGTGCGTCTCGACTACGGTTTCGGCAAGAGCGGACAGTCGGGTTTCATCTTCAACATAGGCGAAGCCTTCTAAGGCACAGGCAGCACCCAATGTCGTGGAAAACGGCATTGCACTGTGTAATTACATGTAATTCAATACTTACGGATATTCAATGAAAGACCCAAATAATCACGGCATATTGGCCCGTTTCTTGTCCGCAGGGGGACGTGACACGGGCAAAAGGCGCGCTTTAATCCTTTTCTGGCTTACCATAGCGGTGCTTGCCGTACCCAACGTGGCGCTTTGCGTGACCGAGCGCATGTCGCCGGCTGCCGGCATAACCAATGTACTGCTGCCCGTGTCGGTGGTGTGGCTGCTTATGACCTTAAGTCCCCGCCCCGGCAAAACCACGTGGCTCATGTTTCCGCTTATATTCTTCGCCGCGTTCCAGCTGGTGCTCCTCTATCTGTTCGGGCATTCCATAATAGCGGTGGACATGTTTCTCAACCTTGTTACGACCAACCCCGGAGAGGCTTTCGAGCTGCTTGACAACCTGCTGCCGGCCATCTCGATAGTAGTCGTGGTCTACATTCCGCCGCTCGTTATAGCCACTGTCTCGCTGCGCCGTAAGGACAAGCTCGATGCTGCTTTCATGTCAAGGCAGCGGCGCATGGCCCTCGTTGCAGTCGCAGTAGGTGCGGCAAGCCTCGGCGTTAGTTATGCATCAGACCGCGAATACAGTGCGAAGATACAGCTTTACCCGCTCAACGTGGGTTACAACCTTGTGCTTGCCGTAGAGCGTTCAGGGGCTACTGCCGACTATGCCGAGACCTCGGCGGGCTTCAAGTTCAAGTCTAAGGCCACGCACCCTGCCGCCAGCCGCGAGGTGTACGTCATCGTGGTGGGCGAGACGGCGCGTGCATGCAGCTTCAGCCTGTACGGTTACGGACGCGAGACCACCCCGCTGCTCGAGCGTACACCGGGACTTGTGGCATTCACCGACGTGCTTACACAGTCGAACACCACGCACAAGAGCGTGCCCATGCTGCTCTCGGCGGCGTGCGCAGAAGACTACGACCGCATATACCGCGAGAAGGGAATAATAACAGCCTTCAAGGAAGCAGGCTTCCATACGGTGTTCATATCAAACCAGCGCCCCAACCGCTCGTTCATAGACTTCTTCGGCATGGAGGCCGACGAGTGGGTGTTCATGAAGGAGAATCATAAGGGGACGGAAACCCTCCAGGACGCCGACATGCTGCCTATGGTAAGGGACGTGCTGGCCCAGGGACGCAAGAAGGAGCTTATTGTATTACATACGTACGGCTCGCACTTCAACTACCGCGAGCGCTACGCGGCACGTACGGCCGTGTTCAAGCCCGACAACGCGAGCGAGGCGAAGCCGTCCAACCGCGAGTCGCTCGTCAACGCATACGACAACTCCATACGCAGCACGGACAGTTTCCTGCACGGCCTGATCGGCATCGTCGACAGTTGCGGCGCCGTGTCGGCATTGCTCTACACGTCTGACCACGGTGAAAACATCTTTGACGACCGCCGCCAGCTGTTCCTGCATGCCTCGCCCGTACCGTCGTTCTACGAGCTTCATGTGCCGTTCGTCATTTGGACTTCAGACTCTTACCGGCGCACCTTCGCGCCCGTGGCTGCCGCCCTTGACGCCAACCGCCGCAAGAGCGTGGCCAGCAGCGTGTCGGTGTTCCACACCATGCTCGGTCTTGCCGGCATAGAAACGCCTTACCGCAACGACAGCCTGTCGGTGGCGAGCGGCAAGTTCACTCCTACCAGGCGCATGTATCTTAACGACCACAACGAGCCTGTGCCCGTTGAAAAGATACTGAGGGACAAGGAAGACTTCGTGATGATGGAACGTGTTAAGGCCGGGCAGTGACGGGCTGTGCGGCAATGTTTTTTCGGTGATTTTGCAAAAGGTTGCTTCCGGGACGATGAAAGGTAACCTATTGCAACGCAAAAGGATGCCTTTTACAATGCGAAAGGCATCCTTTTGTAATTATACTGATTATCAATAAGTTACAGGCTGATGTAAAAACAGCTGCCAACGTCGCTTCAGCGCTGCTGTCAGCCGGCGTCGTGCTTTATGTTGCGCGGATGGTGTTCAAGTATCTCGCGGCGCAGTTCGTGGGTGTCAATGTGGGTGTATATTTCCGTAGTGCCTATGCTCTCGTGGCCGAGCATGGCCTGTATGGCGCGCAGGTCGGCACCGCCGGCAAGCAGCGCCGTTGCGAAACTGTGGCGCAGCGTGTGCGGACTTATTGTCTTGCTTATGCCCGCCTCCTCGCCGAGGCGTTTTATCATTATGAGGATCATGGTGCGCGTAAGGTGAGCCCCGCGGCGGTTGAGGAACACATAGTCCTCTTCGCCCGGCTTTATGTCCATCAGGTTGCGGTCGATGAACCACAGTTGCAACTGCTTTATGGCGCTCTCCGATATGGGCACGAGCCTCTCCTTGCGCCCCTTGCCAACAACCCTTACGAAGTGTTCTTCAAGGTAAAGGTCTGACAGACGCAGCGTTACAAGCTCGCTTACACGCAGTCCGCAGCTGAAAAGCACCTCTATAATGGCCTTGTTGCGCTGCCCCTCCCATTTCGACAGGTCGATGGCCTGCTCGAGGCGGTCAACCTCCTCGGTTGTCAGGACTTCGGGCAGATGGTCGCCGAGCTGTGGCGACTCGAGCAGCTCGGACGGGTCGTCGCTTATGTATCCGTCGACTTGGAGATAGTGGTAGAACGTCCTCACGCCACTCAATATGCGGCACTGCGAGCGCGCCCCTACACCTATGCTGTGCAGGTTGGCGGCAAAGGCCTGCAGGTCTTCCAGCCGTGCGGCCAGCGGGTCGATGCCCTGCTCGCCGAAATAGGCCAGCAGCTTCTCTATGTCGTGCGAGTATGCGTCGAGCGTGTTGGGTGTGAAGTTGCGCTCGAGTTTCATGTAGCGGCGGTAGGCGGCTACAAGATTAGACACCTTTTTGTTTACTGTTTCCATTTATTTTATTACTTTTGCAGCGTGGCGCGGCTGCCGGTTTACATGTGTCAGGCCGGCGTGCTGCCGTTATGGGCACGCCTGGTGCCGCGCAAGTGCAAAATTAAGAAAAATAATCCGGATATGAAAATATTAGTATTGAACGGTCCCAACCTCAACCTCTTGGGCGTAAGGGAGCCGGGCATTTACGGCAACAGCTCGTTCGACGACTACCTGCCGAAGCTGCGCGAGGCTTTCCCCGGTGTGGAAATTGACTATTTCCAGAGCAACATAGAGGGCGTGATGATAGACAAGATGCAGGAAGTAGGCTTCACGTACGACGGCATAGCGCTCAACGCCGGCGCCTACACGCATACCAGCATAGCCCTGCACGACTGCATAAAGTCGCTGAAATGCCCCGTGGTCGAGGTACACATATCCAACGTGCATAAGCGCGAGGAGTTTCGCCACAAGTCCATGATATCTGCCGCGTGCCTCGGCGTGGTGTGCGGTTTCGGGCTCGACTCATACCGGCTGGCCGTCGAGGCGCTGGTGTTCGACGCCCGGCAACGTGAACAGGCATGATAACGATACGGTGAATAATGAAACAGAGCCAGGTTGACATTAACAGGGGGTTGGACGAATACATACTCGCCCACATAGACCCCGAGGGCGACTACCTGTACCGCCTGTGGCGGGCTACCAACATACACCTGCTGCACGGGCGCATGGCAAGCGGCCACTTGCAGGGGCGGCTGTTGAAGATGCTCGTGCGGATGGTGCGCCCAAGTAACATACTTGAGATAGGCACATTCAGCGGATACAGCGCAATCTGTCTGGCAGAAGGGCTGGACGAGGGCGGAATGGTGTACACTTACGAGATAGACGACGAGCTGGAGGACTTCACCCGCCCGTGGATCGAAGGCTCGGCCGTGGCCGACAAGATACGTTTCATCATCGGTGACGCCATAAAGGAGGCTCCAAAGCTGGGTGTGGAGTTTGACATGGTGTTCATCGACGGCGACAAGCGCACGTACGTCGAGGCTTACGAGATGGCGCTGTCTGTGCTGCGCCCGGGCGGCTTCATCCTTGCCGACAACACGCTTTGGGACGGCCACGTGCTCGAGACGCCGCGCCAGACCGACCGCCAGACCATAGGCATAGAAACGTTTAACGACCTGATAGCCACCGACGGGCGCGTGGAAAAACTGATATTGCCCCTGCGCGACGGCCTGACGATGGCAATGAAGAAGCGTTGAGAGACCGACCCGGCCGGCGTGCATGCCCGGCACGGCTTAAAAATAAGCTGCATAAGTTCGCAATGTCGAAAAAAATGTGTAAGTTTGCAGGCAGTTTTTACAGCCTGCACCTTATTAATATAACTACATAATAAAATGCAAGAAACAAGACAAAACCGCATAGCAAGGCTCCTGCAGAAGGAGCTTAGCCTTATATTCCAGTCGCAGACGCGCTCGATGCGCGGCGTGATGGTGAGCGTGACGCGCTGCCGCATAAGTCCCGACCTGAGCATCTGCACGGCATATCTGAGCATATTCCCGTCTGAAAGGGCTGACGAGATAATAAAGAACATCACGGCCAACGATAAGACTATACGTTACGAACTGGGCACCCGTGTGCGCAACCAGTTGAGGATAATACCCGAACTGCGCTTCTTCGTAGACGACTCGCTCGACTACATAGCCCACATTGACGAGTTGCTGAAGAAATGAACTTCCCCTTTTACATAGCCCGTCGGTACCTGTTCTCGAAGAAGAGCACGCACGTAATCAACCTGATAAGCGGCATAAGCGCCGTAGGTGTGGCCATCGCCACCATGGCTCTGGTGGTCACGTTGAGCGTGTTCAACGGCTTCCATGACCTGGTGGCGTCGTTCCTTACATCGTTCGACCCGCAGCTCGAGGTGGTGCCCGCCAAAGGCAAGACTGCTCCGGCTGACGACCCCGTGCTGGCCAAGATACGCACGTTGCCGGAAGTCGACGTAGCCACTGAAAGCGTGGAAGACCAGGCTTTGGCCATTTACAAGGGCAATCAGGCAATGGTTGTGGTGAAGGGTGTTGACGACAATTTCGACAAGCTGACGCATATTAACGAGATTCTTTACGGCGACGGCGAGTTCTCGCTTAGCGCCGCCAACCTCCAATACGGTACGGTGGGCATACGTCTGGCCGCCGACCTGGGCATGGCCGCCGACTGGGACGGATACTTGAAGATATATGCGCCCAAGCGCGAGGGGCAGCTCGACATGATGAATCCTACCGAGGGATTCGTCGAGGACTCGCTGATTTCGCCGGGTGCGGTGTTCTCCGTCGGCAACGGGCGCTACGACCGCAATTACGTGCTGACGTCGATAGCCTTCGCCCGCAATCTTTTCGGGCAGCAAGGCATGCTCTCGCAGCTTGAGTTGAGGCTCAAGCCGGGGTCTGACATAGACGCCGTGAAGGAGGAAATGAGGCAGATTGCCGGCGGAAAATATCTCGTCCTTGACCGTCTGGAGCAGCAGGCTGACACGTTCAAGATAATGAAGATAGAGAAATTCATTGCTTATATATTCCTTACTTTCATACTTGCTGTGTCGTGCTTCAACATCATAGGCTCGCTCTCGATGCTGATTATCGACAAGAAAAACGACGTTGTTACGCTGCGCAACATGGGCGCAACCGACAAGCAGATTACACGGATATTCCTTTTCGAGGGCCGTATGATTTCGGTTATCGGTGCCGTTGCCGGCATATTGCTCGGCTTGTTGTTGTGCTGGTTGCAGCAGACATACGGTTTCGTGGCGCTCGGACAGTCGAGCGGTTCGTTCGTCGTTGATGCTTATCCGGTAAGTGTCCACCCTGAAGACATCCTGTTGGTGTTCTTCACGGTTGTTGTGGTCAGCTTTGTTTCGGTCTGGTATCCCGTAAGATATTTCTCCAAACGGCTGATAGGAGACTGATTTTAGCGCGTATTAAGATAAAGGAAAACGATAAAGGAGGTGTGCTTTTACAGGATTGCGGCACACCTCCTTTATCGTTAATTTTTAGTTTATGATTTTTAATTGCCAACCCAATGGCTTAGCTCCTTTCAGCCCAGTCGCCACGGTCAAGGTTACGGTAGCTTATGGCCTCGGCAAGGTGTTGCGGCTGCACGTTCTCGGATGCCTCCAGGTCGGCTATGGTGCGTGCTACCTTAAGTATGCGGTTGTATGCGCGGGCGGACAGGTTGAGGCGTTCCATGGCAGTGCGCAGCAGGTTTATTCCAGCCTCGTCGGGCTCGGCGTACTGGTGTATCATGCGCTCGGACATCTGTGCGTTGCAGTGTATTCCGTTGCAGTCCTTGAAGCGTTGTTCCTGGATGAGCCTGGCCTTGATTACCCTTTGGCGTATGCTGGCGCTGCTCTCGCCCTGCGTGGAGCGTGATATGTCCTTGAAAGGCACGGGCGTTATTTCTATCTGTATGTCTATTCTGTCGAGCAACGGACCGCTTATCTTGTTGAGGTAGCGTTGTATTTGGCCGGGCGAACACACGCATTTGTGGGTCGGGTCGTTGTAATATCCGCACGGACAGGGGTTCATCGAGGCCACGAACATGAACGAGCAGGGGTATTCAACGGTGTATTTTGCACGTGAAATGGTAATCTTGCGGTCTTCAAGTGGCTGGCGCAGCACCTCGAGCGTTGACTTGTTGAACTCAGGTAGCTCGTCGGCAAACAGCACGCCGTTGTGCGCAAGCGATATTTCGCCCGGCTGCGGATTCAGTCCTCCGCCTACAAGTGCCACTTGTGAGATGGTGTGGTGGGGCGAGCGGAACGGTCGTTGGGATATTAACGACATGTTCTTGCCCAGTTTTCCGGCCACCGAATGTATCTGCGTTGTTTCAAGGCTTTCGGCCAGTGAGAGTGGGGGAAGTATCGAGGGAAGCCTTTTTGCCATCATCGACTTGCCGCTTCCGGGAGGACCGATCATTATCATGTTGTGTCCTCCTGCTGCCGCAACTTCCATCGCCCGCTTGACGCTCTCTTGTCCACGGACGTCGGCGAAGTCGAGGTCGAAGCTGCTTTGCTGTTCGTAAAATTCACGTCTTGTATCGATGAAAGTAGGCTCGAATCCACCTTCACCGTTCATGAAGCGCACCACGTCGAGCAGGTTGTCCATGCCGTAGACATGTATCTTGTTTACAACGGCGGCCTCGCGTATGTTCTGTTGTGGCACAATCAGCCCTTTGAAACCCTCCTTGCGTGCCCTTATGGCTATTGGTAGGGCACCGCGTATGGGTTGTATCTTGCCGTCAAGGCCGAGCTCTCCCATTATCATATAGTCGGAAAGCATGTCGGTTTTGACCTTTCCTATTGCGGCGAGGATGCCTATCGCCATGGGCAGGTCGTATCCGCTGCCCTCCTTGCGGAGGTCGGCGGGAGCCATGTTTATGGTTGTATCGACTACGGGAAGTTTTATTCCGTTGTTCTTTAGTGCTGAAGCTATGCGGTCGCGGCTTTCCTTTATTGCCGTGTCGGCAAGTCCGGAGAGGTGGAAATTGACGCCTTTCGTCACGCTTACTTCCACCGTTACGGTCGTTACTTCAAGACCGTTTACTGCCGCGCAATACGTCTTGACTAACATGTGGAGTGTTTTTTTGTGTATTAGTTTAGTAGCACCTTGAGTCTTGCTTCAAGGTCGTTAGTTTCCAAGTTGCGTTCCAATACGCGTCCTTGTGCATTGAACAGTATGTTTTCTGATACCGAATTGAGTGAAAAAGTTTCGAGTAGCGGACTATCGAACATCATCTGGTCGCAGACGGTTATCACTCCTGTCGAGTCATTGCGCATGGTCTGCCTGCATTTATGTTTGCTTGCGTCAATGTTGATGCCCATTATTGCGAGCCTGTTTCCGTACTCGTTTTTCAGTTGGTTGAGTTTGTAGCGCATGTTTACGCTTCTGTTATTCCATTCAGCCCATGTGTAAACTACAGCCACTTTGCCGCGTAATTCAGCGTCTGAAACGGGTTTGTCGTATATGTCTTTAGTCCTGAATACTGGCATCTTGGCTCCTGCCGTGCATTGTCCGGCAGCCTTTGCGTAGCGCAGAATGCGTGCAATGTTGCCGTTTTTAGGCTGCTCTTTATACAGGATGTTTGCCAGTTGTTCTATTTTCTTGGGGTCCGCGTCTGTTGTATTGACGAAGTATTTCCTTAGAACATATACGCTCGCGAGTGACTTGGGGTTGTTTTTTATGAACTGTGCGGCATAGTTTTTCACCTCAGGAGGTGACGCTTTGGCTATCTGTTGGCGGAATCCGTTCATGAGCTTATCCTCTTTTGTTCCGTCGACTTCTATCTCCTTGAGGTGTGATGCGTCGCCTTTTATTGTTGCAGACTTGCCCGGTTCGGCGAATACGGGCTGCTCTGAAAAGTTAGGGAAGATAATTACGATTGTGCCGTTTTCCTTGCATGGCGTTTCAAAGGTGAAACGCCCGCCTTCGACTTTTATCGTATCGACGCCGTCGAATACGCCGTCTGGACTGTAAACATAAAACTCACCCTGGTTTAGGTTGAGTAACCGGCCTTCAAAACTGAAGTAACCGCTGCGTGAACCGCAGGACACCAAAACCAGGGTGAGTGTAAAGATATAAATTAGCCGCTTCATGCGCCAGCTTTATTTATTTGCTGACTTTTGACAGCTCAAGGTCGTTGTTTGCGTAAGTTGCAAGTGAAGGATCCTTCTGCAATGCGCTTCTCAGGTAAGAAGAAGCTGCGTCGTTGTTGCCCTGACGTGCGTTGAGGATAGCCTGCAGATAGTCTGTCATGGCGTCTTTCTTCTCAATGTTGTTCAGAGTGCTTGCTGCGCCGGCATAGTTCTTGTTAAGGATCTGTGCCAAAGCTGTAGTGTTGCAGTTGTAGCCCTTCAAGTTCTGCTCTGCTGTTGCATAGTCGCCCTTGGCAAGGTTGAGTGAGCCGAGTACCTTGTTGTAGTCGGTTGCAGTGTTAGCCTTTGCGATGTAGCCTTCAGCTTCGCTGATGTTACCGTTCTTAAGAGCGAGCAGACCGAGGTTTGCATTTACCTCAGGTGCGTTGCTGTTCTTGCTCTGAGCCTGTGCCAGGTAGTTCTTGGCAGCGTCGTAGTTGCCCTTTTCGAACGCGATGGTTGCAAGGTTGTTGTAAGCACGGTAGTCGTTAGGATAAACCTGTGTAGTCTTCTTGTAGATGCTTTCTTTTGCGTCAACGCTGCTCTCGAGTGTAGCTGCGTACAGCATTTCGTCAACTGAAAGTTGTGTAGCGTCTGCTGCGTACTGGTCTTTGATCTGCTGGTCGCTGCGGCCGATGAGCTCGTAGTTGAGGATCAGGCGTGAACGGCGGAGTTCGGGAAGGATGCCGTCAGCAAGTTCGCGGAAACCTGCAGACATGTTACGTATCTGCTGCTCGCGCTCTTCAGGATCCTGGTACATAGAGAGAACACGGAGGATAACGTCCTTGTCCTGTATGTTAGATGCTGCAACGAGTTTCTGGAAACCGTCCCAGTCCTCAGCTGTGTAGCTGCCTGTAACGTCGCTTTCGAGTTTCGCATTCTTAACCTGCTTTTTAGCGTAGTCTACAGATACGTTCTGACGCTTGCCTGCAAGCTTGTCGTTGAAGTCGAGCGTACCGTCGGGTGATGCGTAAGCAAGTACTTCTACGTTCTTGAGGTTGAGTTTCTCGCGGTCAGCGTTGATTTCCTTAAGCATCTTTACGAACTCTGTAATAGAGTTGTTCTTCAGCTCGCTCTTGCGGAGGTTTGCCTGGTTGATGAGGAACTTGATCTGTGCTTCCTGCCTCTGTGCACGTACGCGCTGGAATGTGTCAGCTGCGATGCAAGCGCCGCTGCCTGAGAGTGTGCTTGTGTAAAGTTCAGATGTTGCGATAACGCCTTCAGCAACCTTTACAGCAGGAACTTCAACCTTTTTCTTTTTCTTGCCTACATAAGCATCGAAAGTCATGTAAAGGTCGCTCTTCTGCATTTCGGGCACATACTTATAGTTGGCTCTCATTGTGTAGTTGCCACCCATCTTGTATGAGATTGTCTGGTCGTTGCCTTCAACCTTCTCACCCTGGAATGTTGCAGCCTGGCCTTGTGCAGCCTGTCCGTTGCCGTAGCGCAGCTCGGGAACAACTGTAACAACAGCCTTTTTCTTCAAGTACTTCTCGGGGAAAGTACCATTGATAGTTACGGCTACCTGTCCGCCTTTTGATTCCAGCGGATTGGGTGTAACTTTAAAATTGTCGGCAGAGAGTTCTCCAAGTTTTGAAGAGCATGACGACAGTGCAAGCACTGAAGCTGCCGATAAAAATAAAATAAGATTTTTCTTCATATATGAAAGGTTTTAAATGATTGTGCCGCGAGCGGGACTCGAACCCGCACAGCCATTACTGGCCAAGGGATTTTAAGTCCCTCGTGTCTACCAATTCCACCATTGCGGCTTTTGTGAGCGGCAAACGGGACTCGGACCCGCGACCTCGACCTTGGCAAGGTCGCGCTCTACCAACTGAGCTATTGCCGCTTAAACGTAATGCAAAGATAAGTCTATCTTCCCAAAGACGCAAATTAATTTACACATTTTAATATTTAAAGTGTCAGTTTATTACTGAAACAATGCCTCCGGCAATACTTGCATGGTAACGTATTAGTTTATCGCCCTGGTCGCCGTCGATTATCAATCCGTCGTTGTTCATGTCGTATTTACGGTGACAGCTGCCGCATTCGGCCGTACCGTTGGTCTTCATGGTGAGCTGGTAGCGTGGCATGCTGGTGTCCTTGAAGCAGTTGGGGCACTGGCTGTCGTATGCGTAAAGTATGGCTGGATTGTTCAGGTTGCCGTATCCTATTATTATCCCCGTGCCGTTGTATACGCCCAACTTGTTTGTGCGTTGCTTGTCCAGGGCGGTCAGTGCTACTTTGTCAGACAAGCCCTGGTTGGTGTTGAAGTTGAAGTAGTTGGCGTTGGGCATGGTCACCCGGCAGAATATGCCGGGTGAGTTGGGGTTTGTAGCCGAGGCCAGTGCCGGGCTTTGGCTGGCGGAATTGTTGAAAATGAAATAGCACGGATAGCCGCTGTATTCGTAGTCGGTGTTGCCGCACGCTGTGAAAAGTGTCAGCAGTGCTATAATATAATAGGTGTAATGTTTCATTTCAGCAAGTTCTTTTCTGCCTGTTCGGCTTTTTTGAATGTGAATCCTTCGAGTATAGTGTCCATGAGGGCGCTTATCCTGTCGTTGCACAGATTGCCTATCGAGCCTTCGTGCGTATGGTGTATGTTCTTGTCGGGCGTGAATCTGCCGGCCTCGATGTCGAGTCCCACCTTCTTGTAGGCGTCGCGGAAGGGCATGCCTGAGGCGGCTAGGCGGTTGACTTCCTCTACCGAGAACATCAGGTCGTAGCGCTTGTCGTCGAGTATGTGCTCGTTCACTTCCATTCTGTTTATTATGTAGGCAGCCATGCGCAGGCAGTCTTTCAGTTCGTCGAAGGCGGGCAGGAACTCCTCTTTTATTATCTGAAGGTCGCGGAAGTAGCCCGAGGGCAGGTTGTTCATTATCAGCGTAATCTGCTGCGGCAGCGCCTGCAGTTTGTTGCTCTTGGCGCGTATCAGCTCGAACACGTCGGGGTTCTTCTTGTGCGGCATTATGCTGCTGCCCGTGGTACATTCCTTGGGCAGCCGGACGAAGGCGAAGTTCTGGCTGTTGAACAGGCAGGCGTCGAACGCCATCTTGGCCAGCGTGCCGGCAACCGAGGCCATTGCGAAGGCCGTGTTGCGCTCGGTCTTGCCGCGTCCCATCTGCGCGTACACCACGTTGTAGTCCATGGTGTCGAAGCCCAGCAGCTCTGTCGTCATAGTGCGGTCGAGCGGGAACGACGATCCGTAGCCTGCCGCGCTGCCCAAGGGGTTGCGGTTGGCCATGCGCCATGCGGCCTGGAGGAAGAGCATGTCGTCGGTGAGGCTCTCGGCGTAGGCGCCGAACCACAGGCCGAACGAGCTCGGCATTGCCACCTGGAGGTGGGTGTAGCCCGGCATCAGCACGCCCTTGTATTGCTCGCTCTTTTGCAGCAGTTCGTCGAACAGGCTCTTCACGAGCTGCACTATCTCCTTTATCTCGTTGCGGATAAACAGTTTCAGGTCAACCATCACTTGGTCGTTCCTTGACCGTCCGCTGTGGATTTTCTTGCCCATGTCGCCAAGGCTGCGCGTGAGCATCAGCTCCACTTGCGAGTGGACGTCCTCTATGCCTTCCTCGATTACGAACTCGCCTCTCTCGCACGTGGCGTAGATGTCCTTCAGCTCGGCAAGCAGCTGCGCCAGCTCGTCCTTTTCGAGCAGTCCGATTGACTCCAGCATGGTGATGTGCGCCATGCTGCCCAGCACGTCATACTTGGCCAAGTACATATCCATCTCGCGGTCGCGGCCAACGGTGAAGCGTTCAATCTCCTTGTTTATGGAGAAGTTCTTTTCCCAGAGTTTGTTCATTGTTTGTTTTATTGTAGTTGGCGGACAGGCTTGCGTGATTGTGAGTGGCGGAATAGGACAAATAAGGCTGATGAGCCTAATGGGCTTCGCGTGACGGGAGGGTGCTCGTCGGTTGTTGCTTATTAGCTTGTGGCTCGTTCCTCGTTTGCTTGTCCCTTGTCTCTTGTCTGCTCGTCTCTTGTCTGCTCGTCCCTCGTTTGCTCGTCTGCTAAAAATCAATACGGCAGCATTGCCAGTGCGTCGGCTATTTTGTCTACGCCGTCTTGCAGTTTGTTGCCGAGCATGGGCTTCAGGAACAGCGGAATGTCGGCCTTCACCGTCACGCGCATCTTACACGTGGTGTCGGTTACAGGCAACAGCTGCACCCAGAGGTTGAACGGCACGGGCGAGTTCTCCGTTTCGAACTTGATGCACTTAGGCTCGTCCCTGTCTACAATCCTCAGCTTTATGCTGCCCACGGGCGCCACGTTGACACTTACCGAGTCGCGGTCGAACGCCAAGTCCTTCACTTGGTCGGCCGGGATGCGGTCTTTTATTCTCTCTATGTTGTTCAGGTCGCTAAGCGTGTTGTACACCGCCGTCTGCGGATGCGGTATTTGCTTAACGCCGCTTTCGTATTTGCTCATTGTTCTAAAAAACAGCAGCCCCTCCCGTCCTCCCCCCAAGGGGAGGGGCCTGATTACAGTTACTATAATGTTAATGCGGCAGACAGCCTTTCAGGGTTGCTTGCCAGTGTGTTATCCGCACGATTGCTCACTTTTACGCAAATGGTTAATCCCATTCTATTTCATCACCTTTCTCTCGGAGGATTTTATATATGTCCTCTTCGTTTTCAATCAAGGATATAATGATGTCGGCAAAGCGTTTAGCCTTTTCCTCGTTTTCTCTGGTGTCTTCAAAATAGGCTGCGTATGAACCTGCTTCTGGGTCGCTCTCCATGTTTTCTAAAATGTCCGGCGCGTTTTTCGCGAGGTAATAGTTGAAGAATGCGTCCCAGTTGTACCCGTTCATGTATGCCTCTTCGTTTATCTCATTCATCCGCTCTCCTATTGCCAATATCTTTTCGGCCTCATTTTCGAAGAGCAGGACGATGCTTCCAGAGTCATTTGCGTAAATTTTGACATATTCATTATTGAAAATGTCTCTTTCTCCTGTTGTTGACATGATTATAGTAAGATATAAATATATTGCGAAAACCATAAATGTAACTATTGGGATGTCAATAGACTTTTTGGCGAAACTTTTGCAAAGTTACTATAATTTTATTGTTTTTATATGCGGATAATGTAGGTTTAAATGCAACCTTCAAGCTCCTCCCCACTGGGGAGGTTGGGAGGGGCTTTTACTTCTTCCAGTTTGCCGGGTCCTTGCGCCACTCGTGCAGCAGTTCAACGTCTTTCTCCGAGATGTAGCCAGTGGCTACAGCCTCCTCGACCACGTGCTCATAGTCTGTCAGGGTGACGAGCGTCACGCCGGCATCCTCGAACGCCTTTTTGGCCACGGGGAAGCCGTAGGTGTACGATGCCACCATACCCACCACCTCGAAGCCCGCCGCGCGCAGGGCCTCTACGGCCTTCAGGCTGCTGCCGCCGGTAGAGATAAGGTCTTCAATCACCACCACTTTTGCGCCCTCAGGCAGTTCGCCCTCTATTAGGTTGCCCATGCCGTGGTCCTTGGCCTTGCTGCGCACGTAGGCGAACGGCAAGCCCAGCTCGTCGGCCACGAGCGCGCCCTGTGCTATAGCTCCCGTCGCCACGCCGGCTACGGCGGTAGCCTCGGGGAAGTGCTCAAGCACGGCGTGTGCCAGCTCCAGCTTGACGAAGCTGCGCAGGTCGGGGAACGACAGGGTCTTGCGGTTGTCGCAATAGAACGGTGACTTCCATCCCGAAGCCCATGTGAAGGGGTTGTCCGGTTGCAGTTTTATCGCCTTTATCTTTAGCAGTTTAGATGCCAATGCTCTTTTCAGTGTATCCATGTCTGTAAGTTTTATTGTATTTAAATAATGTACATGTATGTAATTTACAAGCTGCAAAGTTACGTTTTTTGGCGTGTAAAACAAAATAAATCGCCTTGTTTTTGCCTAAAAGCGGCCGGCATCGCCCCTTTTTTGCCGCGTGGCTGCGTCCGTGCGTGCAAGCCCTTGATATTCAACGCGTTGCAAAAGGTCGTCTTTTGCATTGTAAAAGATAACCTTTTAGCGTCTGAAAGGTGGCCTTTTGCAACGCCAAAGGCGGCCTTTTGCATTTTGCCCGTTTCCTGCCTCCTGCGCCATTGCTTTTTCATGGTGCTATGAAAGAAGATTGTGTTAAAATGAGTTCACATATAATTGTTGTTACGTTGGTTGTTGTAAACGAATGTTAAATCATACATTCCAGTTGAATTTTATTGTCGGATAATTTGCAATATATCTGATATTGCATTACATTTGCAGTGTACTACAACAATAGTACACTATAATAAAGACAATAAGAGTATAAAAATATTTGCAATCTAAGACTTTAACAATTATGGGAACAATCATCACAGCCGCCACGATAATGGCGTTTTACCTTAACTCGGCAGGCAACGTTGAGTCGCCGTATTACTACAATGCCGACATTGACAACGGTCAGATAAAGACCATGTATGTTTACGACAAGCAGGGTGAAAGCCTCGTAGGCAAGACGGAATGCCGTTATGAATACGACGCCTGCGGGCGAATCACTGCTAAAGAAATCTACAGCCGCAGTGCGGCAACCGGCCTAATGACCCCGCGCAGTCGTTACGAATACACCTATACGGACGACGGCTACAGCCTGGCACACCGTATGTGGAACCCGGATAAGCAGGCTTTCGGCAAGGCAGACAGCCGCACGGACTACCGCATGGCGACCGAAGGGGTAATGGCAGTGACCAACTACGAACTTCAGGAGGGAAGTTCAGTAATGACACCGGTCAGCAACATTCTCGCCATAGTGCCTTGCGACAGGGCTTTGCTTGCCGGCTTTTAGTCTATAAATCAACATTAACAATCATCAAAACAACAATAAAATGATACACATCGAGAATCTTAAATACAAGTACCAGGGCGCGAAACAGTATGTTTTCGACGGTTTCAACCTCGACCTTGAGGACAATAACATCTACGGACTGCTCGGCAAGAACGGCACGGGCAAGTCTACCTTGCTCTATCTTATCAGCGGACTGCTGCGCCGCACGGCAGGCTCGATAACCATCGACGGTGTCGACACATCGTTGCATAGGGCAGAAACGCTTGAGGAAATATTCCTCGTTCCCGAGGAGTTCGACCTCGCCTCGATGACTCTCGACGCATACGTCAGGCTCAACCAACCGTTCTATCCGCGCTTCAGCCGCGAGATTCTGGAGAGCTGCCTGCGCGACTTCGAGCTTACGCCCGACATCCACCTGAAGGAGCTTTCAATGGGACAGAAGAAAAAGGTGTACATGAGCTTCGCCCTTGCAGCCAACACCCGCTTGCTGCTTATGGACGAGCCGACCAACGGACTTGACATTCCGTCGAAGAGCCAGTTCCGCCGTGTCATTGCAAACAACATGGGCGACGACCGCACGATGATAATCTCTACCCACCAGGTACACGACGTCGAGTCGCTGCTCGACCACATTGTAATGCTCGACCGTTCACAGATTCTTCTCAACGCGTCAGTCAGCGACATCTGTTCTAAGTACAACTTCGAGTTCCGTTCGCTTGGCGAGCCGCAGGACGACGTGCTCTACGCCGAGCCTTCGGTGCAGGGCAACGCCGTAATAACACGCAAACGCGAGGGCGACGACGACACTACGCTCAACCTTGAGCTGCTCTTCAACGCTCTGACTAAACATGCATTATAATTTTAAAGACAAAAGACAATGAAAAATTTTGACATAAACCGCTTTGGCAGTGTGCTGAAATGGAATGCACTGATGACAAAGAAAGAGATACTGACAAACACCGCCTCAATGACGTTCGCGTTCGTCGTGCTTGCCGTGGTGCAGGTAATGTCGAGCCGTAATAAGTCTGACATGGTTGTTGCTGATAATTTTAATAGCTTCACATCGTTTGCGCTTTTCGTTTTTTTGATAATCTGTTCCATCGGCGGATGCTGGATTTTCAACAACATGAAGACCAAAGAGCAGCGCATAACGTTCAAGATGCTGCCTGCCACTGACCTTGAGAAGTTTGTCGCCCGTGCGCTTTATGCCACGATAGTGTGGTGGCTTATGGCTTTCGTAGCTTTCTGTCTGGCCGACCTTTTCCGCATGCTTGTCAGCCTGATAGCCGGAGTCAGCATAACGGGCAGCGCCGTACCGTTGTTCTTGTCGATGATTTTCGCCAATACGAATGTAAGCATAAACTCGCTCAACACCAACGACGTTGCCTTTGCTACGGCAATATTTGTGATGGCACATGCCTGGGCTTTCTGGGTACACTCGCTCTATATACTGGGCGGCACACTGTTCCGCCGCCGCCAGTTTGTGCAGACTACGCTTGCCCACTGTGTCATCGGGCTTGTGTTTACGCCAATACTCATCAATTTTGTCGACACCTCTTACGCCGTAGCTTTGCGCGAGACTATTATCTCTATGGTCTGGGTGGCTGCTGTGGTGTTCATCGTTTGGGGACTGGTTGACTGGTGGCTGTCGTACAGAATATTCCGCCGTATGCAGGTAATCAACAACAAGTGGCTTAACATTTAGCGCGTCAAGGTGAAGAGTCGGGAACAAAGGGTGAAGAATGTGGAGGTCTGGTAGAGGCGGCAAAAACGTCGACAGGAGCGTGGCGTGCGCTTTCATGCAGCCTGATTCTTACCTTGGTGTTGCTCGATTCATGACAATTTTGAATAATAAAAACAGGGAGTTATGGATAATTTCGATATAAAACGTTTTGCGAGGACAGTCCGCTGGATGTACAGGATTAATGTTAAGAACGTGCTGTCGTTTGCCGCCGGCCTTTCTTTCGGCTACCTGTTCACGTTCATTGGCTGGCTCTGGCCCTTGCTCAAGTCAGGAAGTGCAGCGCAGGAGGCGGCCGTCAGATATACGTCAAGCCTGGGTACATGTTCCTTTATTTACGTGCTGGTCATTGTATTCAGCGGTATTTGGATTTTCTCGGACATGAATATTAAAGGGAAGTGCATAACATTGAAGATGTTGCCGGCAACCGATTTCGAGAAGTTTCTTGCTCGTTTCTTTGCCATGACGTTTGGAACGGCTGTGGCGGGCTTTGTCGCGTTCTGCATCGCTGACGTCCTGCGTATAGCTTTTTGCCTTGCGGTGGGCATCGATTATGTTGGTTTAGGCTTGGCTGGGTTCATCACAAATATTGCCCGGGCAGGCTGGTTGATTCCCTGGCTGGCTGAAGAGGGTTCGCTTGTCAGCATAGTTGTCGGTGTATTGTTGTGCGTGTGGGCGCAGTCGCTGTACATGCTTGGCAGTGTGTTGTTGCGCCGTTACCAGCACGTTGTTGTCACTTTAGTGCTTGTCATGGCCGTATTCGGCCTTACGTGGTTGGCATCCCGGCTTGCTGCAGAGGGCTTGACGCCGCTTGCAGGCGGACAATATGCAATGTTGGCTTACATATTTGCTGCCGTGCTGGCAGTGGCTACGGTGGCCGACTGGTGGCTGTCTTACAAGGTGTTCAGCCGCATGCAGGTTATTAACAACAAATGGATTAACTTATGAACTTTACGACAGAAAAAGCGATTTACGTACAGATAGCCGACAGGTTGTGCGACGAGATACTCACGGGCAAGTTCGTCGACGACGAGCGCATACCCTCCGTGCGTGAGTATGCCGTGCTGCTCGAGGTTAACACCAACACCGCCGTGAAGTCATACGACCTGCTGGAGCAGCAGGGAGTGATATACAAGAAGCGCGGACTGGGCTACTTCGTCACGGCAGGGGCCAAGCAGCGCATACTCGGCGAGCGGCGAAAGGAGTTCATGGAGGTGCGCCTGCCCGAGATGTTCCGCCAGATGAAGATGCTCGGAATAGGCATCGGCGAGGTGGACGAGGCGTGGAAACGTGACGGCGAATGAGTTTTTTCGCATTTTATGCCATGTCCGTGCAACATTCGGGCTGCATGATGCGTCATATTAAATAAACGTGTAACAGGAAAAAGGAATTGCAACGTGATATTATGATTCACTTGGAAAACATAAACAAGACATACGACAACGGGCAGCCGCTGCACGTGCTCAAGGGCATAAACCTCGACATCGACAATGGCGAGTTTGTCTCGATCATGGGCGCGTCTGGCTCGGGCAAGTCCACATTGCTCAACATACTGGGCATCCTCGACAACTATGATTCGGGCGAATACCGGTTGAACGGCACGCTAATAAAAGACCTTTCTGAGACCAAGGCGGCCGAGTTCCGCAACCGCATGATAGGCTTCATCTTCCAGTCGTTCAACCTCATATCGTTCAAGACGGCCGTCGAGAACGTCGAGCTGCCCCTGTTCTACCAGGGCGTGCGCCGCCGCGAGCGCCACCGCCTGGCCATGGAGTACCTCGATAAGCTGGGCTTGAAGGAGTGGGCAGGCCATTATCCAAACGAGATGTCGGGCGGACAGAAGCAGCGTGTGGCAATAGCCCGCGCGCTGATAACGCATCCGCAGATAATACTGGCCGACGAACCTACGGGCGCACTCGACTCAAAGACCAGCGTGGAGGTGATGAAGCTGCTCAAGAGGCTCAATGAGGAAGAGGGCATGACGATAGTCGTGGTGACCCACGAGAGCGGCGTTGCCAACGAGACCAACAAGATAGTACACATCAAGGACGGGGTAATCGGCAACATCGAGGTTAACTTCGACCACCATGCGTCGCCCTTCGGAGCAGGTGGAATAATGAAGTGATGGGGATTTAATAATTCATAATACACAATTCATAATTCATGGTTTGCAATTCATAATCAGGTTGACCTGCATTCATTAATTGATGTATTGTACGGTGAAAACCGGTAAAAATGAATATGGATACATAACGCTAAAAATGCGGTTTGGCAAAATATGAATTATGAGTCACGGAATGTGGATAACCATCCAACCCAATTATGAATTGTGAATTGTAAACTATGAATTACCCTCCAGCCCAATTATGAACTATGAATTGTGAATTATGAATTACCAAGGGTTTATCTTTTGCTCTCTAAAAGGTTACCTTTTGCAGCCTGAAAGACCACCTTTTACAGCCTAAAAGGTTACCTTTTACAAATGCAATATATAAAATATTGATATTCAAGGACTTACAAAACGCTCGAAAATGAGGGACATAATAGTTGAAATATGGAGTACGGTACGCCGCAACAAGTTGCGCACAGCCTTGACTGGATTTGCCGTGGCGTGGGGTATCTTCATGCTGATATTCCTCCTCGGAGCCGGCAACGGACTGATTAACGCTATGCTGTTGCAGAACAGCAAGTTTCTCGACAACTCGATGATTGTAAGCGGAGGAATGACAACAAAGGCTTATAACGGACTGAAAGAGGGGCGCGCGATAGAGCTGAACGACCGTGACATGGCTGTTACGGGCAACAATTTCTCGGCCAATGTGGATGAGACAGGCGGCTCGGTGTCGCAAAGCGGACTGACATTCAGCAGCGGAGCCAACTATGTAGGCGGTACTCTCGAAGGCGTATATCCGAATGAAATCGAGATAAACAAGAAGGAAATGCTTTACGGCAGGTTTATAAACCACATCGACATAGAGCAGAAGCGCAAGGTGCTGGTGCTGAGCGAGGACGACGCCAAGGAACTGATGCCTAACGGAACGGAGCGTATCATCGGTCAGTATGTCGATGTTGACAGTCTGGCGTTCCGTGTGGTAGGTGTCTACAAAGCCGACCGAAGCGGTATGAATACATCAGCCTATACGGCGTTTACGACAATACGCACCATCTACAACAAAGGCGACGAGGTCGGTTCGATAGTATTCTCGTTCAAAGGACTTGACACACAGGAGGCCAACGACGCCTTTGAGACTCAGTATCGTGCGCGTATTAACGGCAATCACAGTGCCGCACCCGACGATGAAGGCTCTGTATGGATATGGAACCGCTTCACGCAGAACTTGCAGATGAACACCGGCATGAACATGATACGCACTGCGCTGTGGATTGTCGGTCTGTTTACGCTTTTGAGTGGAATAGTCGGTGTAAGCAACATCATGCTTATCACTGTAAAGGAACGTACCCGCGAGTTCGGCATCCGCAAGGCGATAGGAGCCAGGCCGTCGTCTATATTGAGGCTTATAATAATTGAAAGCATCGTGATAACGACGTTTTTCGGCTACATAGGAATGGTAATCGGCGTTGCCGCCAATGAGTATATGGACGCTACAATCGGACAGATGAAGGTGAACAGCGGTCTGTTTGAGGCCACGATGTTCTATAACCCGACTGTCGGCATCGGTGTCTGCATTGCAGCCACGGTGGTTATGATTGTGGCTGGAACGCTCGCAGGGCTTATACCGGCCCGCAAGGCGGCGCGCATCAGACCTATTGAGGCGTTGAGAGCAGAATAGTTCTTTTAATTCATAATTCACAATTCATAATTCATGATTGCGCCGGATGATAATCACAGTTCACAATTCATAATTCATGTTTGGGCCGGATGATAATTCATAGTTCACGATTCATAATTCATGATTGGGCTGGATGATAATTCATAATTCACGATTCATAATTTATAATTGGGCTTGTGAGTGGTTGAAATGACATATTTTCTTAGTTAAATAAGTATATAATGAAATTTGATATAGACCGTTTCCGTGAGATACTCGATACATTGTCGAGGAATAAGAGCCGCAGTTTCCTTACAGGTTTCGGCGTGTTCTGGGGCGTGTTCATGCTCGTTGCGCTGCTCGGTGGCGGACAAGGACTGAAGGAACTGCTGCAAGGCAACTTTGAAGGCTTTGCCACCAACTCCGCCATAATATGGGCGCAGCCTACCACAAAACCTTACGCCGGATTCAGAAAGGAGCGACAGTGGAGCATGGTTTATGGCGACGTGGAGCGTCTGAAACAACAGGTTACAGAGCTTGCAACGGTTTCGCCGGTGCTGTCTCACTGGGGTGGAAGCGCTACTTTTGCTGACCGTAAGACCGATTGCACTATGAAAGGACTGCTGCCTGACTATCAGCAGGTTGAGGCTCCGCAGATGTTTTACGGGCGTTACATCAACGACATGGATATAAGTCAGAACCGCAAGGTCTGTGTTATCGGCAAGAAGGTTTACAAGGAGCTGTTCCCTTCAGGCGGAGATCCGTGCGGAAAGCGTATCTGTGTGGACAAGATTTATTACGATGTGGTAGGTGTTGACTACAGTTCGGGCAACATGAACGTGAGCGGACGTAACGAGTCGTCTGTCGTGGTGCCGCTTACAATGATGCAGAAAGCCTACAACCTCGGCGACAGTGTTCATCTTATATGTGTTACTGCGAAGCCGGGCGTAACCATGAGCAGCATTTCAGGAAAGATGCGCGCGGTCATAGCAAAGGCTCACAAGGTTGATCCTACTGACGAAAAAGGTATCATGGTGTTCAATACAGAGGTGCTTTTCGGTATGCTCGACAATCTTTTCAGCGGTGTAAACTTCCTTATTCTGCTCGTTGGTATCGGCACTCTGCTGGCCGGAGCGATAGGAGTCAGCAACATTATGATGGTAACCGTGCGCGAACGCACTACCGAGATAGGCATACGCCGGGCCATAGGCGCCACGCCGAGGAACATCCTCGGACAGATAATTGCCGAGAGCATGATTTTAACTGCGGTGGCCGGCATGAGTGGAATACTCTTTGCTGTCATGGTTCTTGAGATGCTTGAGCTTGGCAATACTACTGACGGAATAGTCAATGCGCACTTCCAGGTAGGCTTCTGGACAGCTATCGGCGCAGTGCTTCTGCTTGCGCTGCTCGGTGTTCTGGCAGGACTTGCGCCGGCGTTGCGTGCAATGAGCATCAAACCTGTTGACGCCATGAGGGACGAATGACGCACAGACAGTGTTCAGCTTGCCGTGAACGGCAGAGCATAACATGATGTTTTATATAATAAAAATAGACCGAATTTAAATAAAACAAATAAATATGAAGAAGTATCTGAAAGTAATCATTGCGGCGCTAGTAGTCCTTGTATTTATAGGGACGTTCGTCTTCCTGTACCAGAAGTCGAAGCCGCAACCGGTAGTTTACGACGAGTTTACGCCCAAAGTGGCCGACATCAGCAAGACAACTGTAATCACCGGCTCGATAGAACCGCGTGACGAAGTGGAGGTGAAGCCGCAGATAAGCGGAATCATAACCGAAATATACAAGGAAGCAGGCGAAATGGTAAAGTCTGGCGAGGTGATAGCTAAGGTTAAAGTCATACCTGACATGGGGCAGCTAAGTTCTGCCGAGAGCCGTGTACGGCTTGCTGAAATCAACCTGAAACAGGCAAAAGTGAACTTCGACCGTGAGAAGCAGCTCTACGACAAGCAGCTCGTCAGCGCCGAGGAGTACGACAACGTGCGCCAGGCACTCGACCAGGCACGCGAGGAAAAGACTGCCGCCATAGACGCGCTCGAGGTGGTTCGCGACGGCGTGTCGAGCAGTAACGCCAGCGCGAGCAGCACCCTTATCCGCTCGACCATCAGCGGACTGATTCTCGACGTGCCCGTAAAGGTGGGTAACTCGGTAATTCTCAGCAACACGTTCAACGACGGAACGACGATAGCCAGCGTCGCCGACATGGGCGACCTCATATTCCGCGGCAACATAGACGAAACCGAAGTTGGACAGCTCGTCACGGGAATGCCGATGCGTATTACCATAGGCGCGCTTCAGAACTTGAAGTTCGACGCCTCGCTCGAGTACATCTCGCCCAAGGCTACGGACAACAACGGCGCCAACCAGTTTGAAATCAAGGCCGCCGTTACGGTGCCGCAGGGCAACGACATACGTTCGGGCTACAGCGCCAACGCCGAGATTGAGCTGGCAAGCGCCAAGGGCGTGCTGACCGTTCCTGAAAGTGCGATAGAGTTCAGCGGCAACGACACCTATGTGTATGTTATTAAAGGCAGCGGCGATGACAAGACATACGAGCGCCGCAAGGTGACCACCGGACTGAGCGACGGCATCAACATAGAGATAAAGAGCGGCCTGAAAAAGAACGAAAAGGTAAGGGGACCGCAGAAGGTGAATGAATGATAACGGTTTGGTGCGGCCTTGAGTGCGCCGTCAGGCGCAGCCTGCGGCAGCCGCTCCACTTAACAAAGAAAGGCTATGTTCATATATAAATTGATAATTACGGTGTCGTTCCTTCTGGCTGCTGTCATGGCTTCGGCGCAGCAGAAGAAGGCGTGGACCTTGCGCGAGTGCATCGACTACGCGCTTGAGAACAATATAACTGTGAAGCAACAGGACGTGAAGAGACGCCAGGGCGAGATAGACTTGAGTACGGCTAAGAACAGCCGTCTGCCCGACCTGAGCGCGTCGGCGTCGCAGAACTGGTCGTTCGGGCGCGGACTGACCTCGGACAACACGTATTCAAACCAGAATACTGGAAGCACTTCGTTCAGCCTCGGCACGAGCGTACCGCTCTTTACGGGTTTCAGCATACCGCGCACGATAGAGCTTAACAAGCTTAACCTTGAGGCGCTGACGGCCGACCTTGCCAAGGCACGCGACGATGTAAGCGTGCAGGTGGCGCAGGCATACGTGCAGATACTTTACGGCATGGAGCTGCGCGACGTGGCGCAGCGCCAGATAGCCATTGACTCGATGCAGGTGGAGCGCCTGAGCGAGATGTACCGTACGGGCAAGGCGAGCGGCGTGGAGGTGGCGCAGCAGAAGGCGACGCTGGCCCAAAGCCGCCTGACGTACACCCAGGCCGACAACGACTACCGGCTGGCATTGCTCTCGCTGGCGCAGTTGCTTGAACTGTCCACACCCGAAGGCTTCGCCATTGTGCGTCCCGATGCAGACGTACTTACTGTCAGCGGCGGCGCAGGCATGCCCCTGCCCGACGAGATATACCAGGAGGCTGTAGCCGTGAAGCCGGAAGTAAAGGCCGAGGCGTACCGCCTGAAAGGAGCTGAAATGAACATAAAGCTGGCCAAGAGCGCGCTGCTGCCGACGCTGTCGCTCACGGCAGGACTCGGCTCCAACTATTACAAGACGAGCGGTCTGGAAGCAAAGTCGTTCGGCTGGCAGATGCGCAACAACTTCAGCCAGTACGTGGGCTTCAACCTAAGCATACCCATATTCAACCGCCTTGCCACACGCAACAACATACGCACCGCGCAGCTGAACCATGAGACGCAGCAGTTGCAGCTGGAAAACGTGAAGAAAAGCCTGTACAAGGAAATACAGCAGGCGTACTACAATGCCCTGGCGGCCAAGGCGCAGTATGAAAGCAGCCGCGAGGCGGTGGCAAGCAACAAGGCTGCCTTCGACCTGATGTCGGCAAAGTACGAATATGGCAAGGCCAACATAACTGAGTTCAACGAGTCGAAAAACAACCTGCTGAAGGCCGAGAGCGACCTTGCGCGCTCGAAATACGAGTACATGTACGACATGAGCCTTATAGACTTCTACCGCGGCAGGAGCCTCGACTTCTGACGCTTGCAGGCATGTAACTGTAACAAAACGACATAACAATTAATCAACTATGAAACAGAACGTATTCATTTTAGCGGCGGCTGCCATGTTGGCGGCATCGTGCAGCGTAAGCATCAATGGCAATGGCGGCAGCCTGCCTCCTGCCGGTAGTGCCAAGGCCGCCGTACATGCAGCCGAAAGCGCTGCGGCAAAAGGGTTTACAGGAATAAGGATAAACGGTGGATATGATGTCTATTACACGCCGGGCGCCCAAACAAGCATAAGGCTGGAGGGAGATGCTGACTGCATAAGGCGCACCATAGTGGAGAACAAGGGTAATACCCTGATAATATCGCCGGCGAAGGGAAAGGGCTTTTTCAAGTCGGACGATCAAGACGTCGACATTTACATCACCTCTCCTGCAATTTCCAACGTCAGTGTTAAAGGCTCGGGCGACTTCACTGCGAAAGGCGACATCAGCACCCGGAAGTTCTCTGCTGCAATAGCCGGTTCGGGCGACGTAAGGATGAGAGGTGTCACTGCAGACGCGGTAAGTGTAAGCGTTTCAGGCTCGGGCGACGTTGAAATTGGTGCGGCAAAGGCCGGAGTGGCAGAGTTCTCGATATCAGGTTCGGGCGACATTGGCGTGAAAGACATCAAGGCCGGCAGCGTGAAGGCGAGAATTGCCGGTTCGGGCGATGTGGAAATGGCACGCTCCGACATAGGTAAGGCTTCATGCTCGATAGCCGGTTCGGGCGACATAAGTATAAAAGGCAGTGTGGACAGACTTGAAAAGTCGGTTGCCGGATCGGGCACGGTGTCAGTAAGCCGGTAATGCTGAAACGCCTTGCGTGACGTGCCTGTCAATCGTCGTGACACCGCCCGTAAAACAGGCGTGTCGTGAAAGGCCGCCTTTGAGGCCGCGAAAGGTAACCTTTTAGAGCGTGAAAGGTTACCTTTTACATCCTAAAAGGTAACCTCTTGCAATTCATGCCTGGCTTAGCCATGTCGGACGTGTGTAAGTAATTGAAAATGAAGGAGGATGAACCAAAAGCCACAAGGCTGAGGTTCATCCTCCTTTTATATTTTGTCAGGGCTGCAGGCCCTGTTGTGTTATTGTAGCTTTCAGCTTGTTTCCGGTATCATCAAGCCTGTTGGCAGGCGTCAAGCCGTAGTCTTCGGGCTTATTGTTTTTCGCCCAAGGTCTCCTTTATTATTGATACGCTCGCCGCTCCGGCAAGCAGTAGTACGCCAGAAACGAGCATCATGCTGCTCTGCGCGCTGCCTACAAGGCCGAGGACAACGCCGCCGAGAGCCGCCGCAATGATTTGCGGGATGCAGATTGTGCCGTTGAACAGTCCGAGGTACGTGCCCATGTGGCTGCCGTTAAGGGCGTTGGTAACGATGGTGAAAGGCATTGCCAGCATTGCCGCCCATGCGCAGCCGATGAGCAGGTAGGGGATGAACAGCACGTAATGGTCGTGGATGTAAGGCACCATGAGGAAACCTGCTCCTCCGAGCACGAGGCTGAGTGAGTATGCCAGCTTGGTCTTCTTGAACTTGGGCAGCACCACGGCCCAGCATACGCTGCCTATGGCCTGCACGGCGAAGAGTATGCCAACCCAGTTGCCGGCTGCCTGGAAGCCTTCAGACGTAGGGTCGGTGGTGTGCCAGCAGGTTTCAGCTATCGCTCCGTTGGTGTAGTTCCACATGTAGAGGAACGCCGCCCAGCAGAAGAACTGTACGAGTCCGACCGTCCAGAATGCCGACGGGGCTTCGCGCAGCAGCTTGAACCAGTTTACTTTCTCCTCGTTGAGCGGTTTTGAGAGGCCGTGGTATTCGGCATACTCCTTAGGCGGCATCTCCTTTACTTTCACGGCAGTGTAGATGACGCAGAGTATCAGTATGGCCGCTCCGATGTAGAACGAGTAGATTACCGAGTCGGGGATTACGCCTTTGGGCGCAATGTTGCTTATGCCTATGAACGTGAAGAAGAACGGGAATACGTATCCGACCAGCGAGCCGGCGTTGCAGAGGAAACTCTGTATGGAGTAGGCAAGGCCTTTCTGCTTCTCGTTTACCATGTCGCCCACGAGCATCTTGAAGGGCTGCATGGCCATGTTGATGCTTGTGTCGAGGAACATGAGCGACACGAGGCCGAACACCATTGCGGTCGATACTGTCATGCCGAGCGAGCCTGCGTTGGGCAGCATGCACATTACGAGTACGGCCACCAGGGCTCCCACGAACAGGTAGGGTATGCGCCGGCCGAAGCGGCACCATGTCTTGTCGCTGAACGTTCCCACCAACGGCTGTACTATTATGCCCATTAGCGGCGGCAATATCCAGAAATAGCTGAGATTGTGCGGGTCGGCGCCGAGAGTGGCGAAGATGCGGCTGATGTTGGCGCTTTGCAGGGCGTATGCAATCTGTACGCCGAAAAAGCCTAAGCTCAAGTTCCAGAGCTTGATGAAACTAAGGTCTGGTTTGTTTTTTAGTCCTGTATTCATTTTTTATGTTTAAGGTATTAAGTTTGTTCATGATTCAAGCGTTGTCGGTATCCCTTGTCGTCCCTCTTATTATCAGCCTTGTCTTTATTACGCGTTTTTCAATCTTGTCGATAGGGATTCTTCCTTCAACTTTGTTTATAAGTATGTCTGCCGCCTCGCGGCCTACCTTGTATCCGTTCTGCTCTACGGTGGTAAGCATCGGGTTGCAAGCTACGGCCCTTTGTCCGTTGGTGAATCCGCATACCGAAATGTCTTCGGGTACGCGCAGCCCCATGCGTTTTGCCGTGTACATTATTCCGATCGCCGTGTCGTCGTTGATGGCGAAGAAAGCGTCGGGGCGGTTCTCCATCCTTAGCACGTCAGGGGTCAGCCGCTCGGCGTCTTCACGGTTGTCGCATTCTATTTTCACGCAATCGTCAGGGTTGAGGCCGTATTTGCGCAGTGCGTCGTGCCAGCCGTTATAGCGGTTCTTTGATATCTCAAGCTTCATCGACGAACCATAAAACGCAATGTTGCGGCAGCCTGTCTTGATCATGTATTCAACGGCTGAAAAAGCTCCCATGTAATCGTCCACGGTGACGCGGCTGGTGTTTATGCCTGTACATATCCTGTCGAAGAACACCAAGGGCGTGCCCATGTCAATAAGGCGCTGGAAATGGTCGTATTTACGGGTGCTTTTGGCTTGTGACACTATTATGCCGCACGCCTTGTTGTCGTAAAATGACTTACATGTGTCTACTTCGCGCTGGTAGTCTTCATTGCTTTGCGCCACAAGCAGCCGGTAGCCGTGCTTGAGCGCTTCGTCTTCAATGCCGCTCAGTACGGACGAGAAGTAAAAGTGTGTGAATTGCGGTATTATGACGCCTATTATCTTGATGGTCTTGTTGTTGCGCAGTGATTCAGCCATAAGGTTGGGGCTGAAGTTGTGCTCTCTTGCATAGGCGGTTATCTTGTTGCGTGTGTTTTCGCTTATTCTCGGATTACCCTTAAGGGCACGCGACACCGTTGCCACTGAAACATTGAGCTCCCTGGCTATGTCTTTCATCGTTATCGGCGTGTTGTTTTTAGGCATTCCTCTTTTTTATGTCGCAAAAATACTTACAGTCGACATATTATTACGTTTACACCTTGTATTATTTAAAGATTTCATTGTGCAACCGATTGCACATTTAAAAGTGTGTTTTTTCGTTAAATTCAATGTCATGTATATCAAATCGGAAGTATTTTTGCAATTGTGAAAACTGACCTATAAGCCGTAATTTTTGATAATGTAACCAAGAAACAATTTATTGGAAATATGTTTGTATTTAATGTTAACTTTAAAAGCACAAAATGATGAAGCAGGTAAAATCAAGACCTCTATTTAGGATTTTGTCCCTGTTGTTGGGGCTTTTCCTATCAGTGGGAGCCTTTGCGCAAAGTAACGTCAAAGGCGTAGTGAAGGATGCTTCCGGTGAGCCGATAATCGGTGCCACTGTCCGTGTCGTAGGGCAAGAGGGTGGCGTCATTACCGACTTTGACGGTAATTTCACCATCAAGGCCGCTCCTGGAGCTAAAGTGTCCGTGTCTTACATAGGTTATCAGACTGTCGAAGTGCCGGTGTCGGCCAACATGGTCATAACACTTAAGGATGACACGCAGTTGCTTGAAGACGTGGTGGTTATCGGTTACGGCCGTGCCAAGAAAGAAGACCTTACAGGTTCTGTTACGGCTGTAAAGCCAGACGAGATGAGCAAGGGTATCACAAGCAGTGCCTCTGACATGCTTGTAGGCAAGATTGCCGGTGTCGATGTCATCACGGCAGGCGGTTCTCCGGGTGCCGGAGCACAGATACGCATCCGCGGCGGTTCGTCATTGAACGCCAGCAACGACCCGTTGATTGTAATCGACGGACTTACGATTGACAGCCACACGGCTACCGGTATGAGTAACGTAATGGCTATGATTAACCCGAACGATATCGAGACTTTCACGGTGCTCAAGGACGCTTCGGCTACTGCAATCTACGGTTCGCGTGCGTCAAACGGTGTAATCATCATCACCACCAAGAAGGGACGCAAGGGCACAGGACCGAAGTTCTCTTACAATGGTGACGTTACAATCTCTACAACACAGAAGCGTTACGACGTGCTCACAGGCGACGAGTACCGCAACCTGATAAGCCAGGTTGAAGGCGAAAGCGGCCTTGCCGGACTCGGTACTGCCAATACCGACTGGCAGGACGAAGTGTTCCGCACAGCTGTCAGCACATCGCACAACCTCTCGATTACCGGCGGCTTGAAGAACATGCCTTACCGCGTATCAGTTGGTTACCAGGACGACAACGGTATCGTGAAGAACTCTTACATGAAGCGTTTCAACGCATCAGTAAACCTTGCGCCGTCTTTCCTCGACGACCACCTGAACTTCAACGTCACTGCTAAGTTCATGACAGAGAAGGACCGCTATGTCGACACAGGCGCAGCCATAGGTTCGGCTCTATCAATGGACCCGACACGCCCTGTTTATGACGACAGTGAAATGGGACAGTTCTTCGGCGGTTTCTACCAGAACGGACAGGAAGCCAATTACAGCGACCCCGACTGGCTGTACACCAAGAACCCGAACTCTCCGCAGAACCCGGTGGCTTACCTTAACCTTGTAAGCTGCATTGCACACTCTTACGACTTTACTGGTAACGTGGAGATGGATTATAAGATTCACGGATTCGAAGATTTGCACATCCACGCAAGCTACGGCGGACAATACACCGACTCAAAGAAGGACGATGTAAGTTCACCTTATTCTTACCAGGACAACTACTTCGGCTACAATAAGCTGACACGTTATTGGAAGTACAGCATTACAGCCAATGTTTATGCTCAGTATCAGCACACATTCGGTGCGCACAACATCGACATCATGGCCGGCGCTGAGGAATCACACTATCACAGAAACGGATGGAATTATGGTAACGGACTTGACCCGGATAAAACCGGTGATTATAATGTCGAATTGAAGTCTGAGAAAGCTTGGGCTACTCATAACTCTCTTGTTTCATACTTCGGACGTCTGAACTATACTCTTCTCGACCGTTACATGGTTACTGCAACATTCCGTGCCGACGGTTCTTCACGTTTCGCCAAAGGACACAAGTGGGGCTATTTCCCGTCTGTAGCTCTTGCATGGCGCATCAACGACGAGAAGTTCATGAAGAACATCGATTGGTGGAACGAGTTCAAGCTCCGTCTTGGTTGGGGTCAGACAGGTCAGCAGGATCTCGGCGACAGCGTAGGCGACTTCCTCTATGCCCCGCTGTACACAGTCAGCGACCAGTATGCACAGTATCCGTTCGGCAGTACGTATTATTATACAATGCGCCCGAACCGTTACAATCCCGACCTTACTTGGGAGACTACTACCACATGGAACGCAGGTCTTGACTTCGCATTCTTGAACAACCGCATTACGGCAAGCATCGACGGCTACTATCGTAAGACTACCGACCTTATCCAGGAAGTAAGGCTCCCGTCTCTGATGAACTTCGCTTCACGCATGGCAAAGAACATCGGCTCGCTCGAAAATTACGGTGTTGAATTCTCATTCGGAGCAAAGCCCATCGTTACTAAGGACTTCACTTGGGACATCCAGTACAACGTTACATGGAACCACAACGAGATTACAGAGCTTATCGGTGGCGACGACGGCTACATCGTGCCGACAGGTACGACGGCCTCGCGCGGTAACACCACATACGTACAGGCCCACACCGTAGGCCAGCCGGCCAACTCGTTCTGGGTTTACCAGCAGGTTTACGACGACAACGGCAAGCCAATCGAGGGCGTTTACGTTGACCGCGACGGCAACGGCCAGATCAACAGCGACGACCGTTACTTCTACCACAGCCCCGCAGCTGATGTTTACATGGGTTTCACGACCAAGTTCATCTACAAGCGTTGGGACTTGAGCGCATCGTTCCGCGCTGCCATAGGCAACTACGTTTACTATGACTTCCTGTCAGACAAAGCGAACGTAAGCGTTTCAGGTTTGCACCACCACAACATTTATACTAATACGACGCAGGCTGCTGTCGACCTCGGTTTCACCGGAATGGCTGACATTGCCCTTAGCGACTACTTCGTTCGCAATGCTTCTTACCTGAAGTGTGCCAACATAACGCTCGGATACTCGTTCCCGGCTTTGTTTAAGGCTGGCAACAACGAATATTTGTCAGGACGTCTGTACTTCACGGTTCAGAACCCGTTCATCATAACCAAGTATGACGGTCTTGATCCTGAAATCTCAAGCGGTGTTGACAAGAACCCGTATCCGCGTCCAATGAGTTTCCAGATCGGTGTCAACCTGAACTTCTAATGTTCAAAGTGTTAATGTTTTACTTATAATCATCAAAGAGTAATAACAATGAAAAAGATATTTTCAAATACGATAGCTGCGGCTGTATTGACGTTGGGTCTGACCGGTTGCGTCAATGACCTTGACATCAGCTCAATCGATCCGCAGACAAAACCGAGCGCAACAGATATGGAACTGTTGGCAAAATGCTACTCCACGCTCGGTGTTACAGGACAGCGAGGCCCTGCAGGCAATGCCGACCTTGCCGGAATTGAAGACGAGGGAGAGTCTGGTTTCTACCGCACTACGTTCAACTGCCAGGAACTGATGACAGATGAATGTGCATGGGCATGGCAGGACAACCAGGACATAGCTCCGTTCACCACGATTTCATGGAACTCAGGCAGCGTGCGCACCCAGTGGGTTTATACACGTCTTACTTATAACATCACTCTCTTCAACAGTTATCTGAGCCAGGTTGCCGACAACGAGGAAAACAGCCAGTATCGTGCAGAGGTGCGTTTCCTCCGTGCATTGAATTATTGGTATTTGCTTGACTTGTTTGGCAAGGCTCCGTTTAAGACAGAGTTCAATATAACCGACCTGCCTGTTGAGTACAGCGGTGAAAAACTTTATGAATGGCTTGATCAGGAGCTGACAGAGATTGAACCTCTCATGGCAGAGCCAGGCTCATTCTGCAACACTGAGAACTTCGGTCGTGCAGACCGTGGCGCAGCCTATATGCTCCATGCGCGTCTGGCACTTAATTCTGAGGTTTACACCAAGGGCAAAGTGAAAGATTATCAGAAAGCAATTGATTACTGCGACCTGTTGATTGGTAATAGTACTTATGGCCTTTCAACTCGGGAGAAGAACGGATTCTCAGGTTATCAGCAGCTGTTCATGGCTGACAACGACGAGAACCCTGAAGCAATGAAGGAGATAATCTTCCCGATACGTCAGGACGGACAGAAGACACGTTGCCACAGCGGTGCTATGTATGTTGTAAACTCTATGCGTGCAGCCGGAATGCCTAACATGGGTACAACAAACGGATGGCAGTGCTTGTTCGCACGCAGAGCCTTGATACAAAAGTTCTTCCCGAATCTTTCAGATTGTCCTATATCAACAGAAGCTGCACAGGCAAACGCGACTGAAGAGGAAATCATGGCTCTCGACCAGCAGGACGGCTCTTCAACTGCACAGATTATAGCCAAGGCCGGCGACAAGCGCGCACTCTTCTATGCAGGACGCGGCGGCGGTATCCGTACGCTTTATCCTGAGGCAATTACAGCCTTTACTAATGGTCTGTCAATCGTTAAGTGGGACAACCACCGTTCAGATCTTCAGCCAACTCATGACCAGACTGAATATCCTGATGTAGACCTGCCGTTGTTCCGTCTGGCTGAGGCTTATCTTACACGCGCAGAGGCTAAGTATCGTCTTAACAATGACCTCGCAGCTGCACAGGCTGACATCGACGTAATCCGCAACCGTGCAGGTGCTGCCAAGATGACAATCACAAGCGAGGAGGACATCCTCGACGAGTGGTGCCGCGAGTTCTATGTAGAAGGACGTCGCCGTAGCGACCTCGTACGCTTTGACCGCTTCACAGGTGGTAAGTATCTTTGGGACTGGAAGGGTGGTGCGCCCAACGGAACTTCCGTTGATCCTCATTTCAACGTGTTCCCGATACCTTACGACGAATGTCTTAACAACAAGAATCTGACTCAGAACGAGGGATATTAATTAATATTGGACCCGGCACCGGGATAAAATCCGGTATACTCCGCTTTTTCCCGGTCCGCCCAATGGAAGAATAACAACTTAAACGAGAAACGAACATGAAAAATATAATTAAAAGTCTGTTAGCTCCAGCCGTGGCCTTGGCCGTGTTGCCGTTCATGGCCTCATGCGAGACTGACACGGACAGCAATCCGACGCTGCAACATCCGACGTCGTTCGTGCTCAATACTCCGGCTTATGCCGAGAATAATGTTTACGATCTGGCTAACTCGGAAAGCGTCAACCTCACAACGACGCAGCCCGACTATGGTTTCCCCGTTGTCACCACATACGAAGTTCAGGTGTCACTCAACCAGGCGTTTACCGAGGTTACAGGAGCCGAAGTTCCTGAAACAGTGAATTACGAAACCCTCATGAGCACATACGACAAGGCCAACATGGACGTCAGTGCCGAGGAAATGAATAATGCCATTGTGTCTTTGTACCAGCAGGATTTCGGCGGCGACCCGTCAGGCAAGGTCCTTGACGTTTACGTACGTCTTGCCGCACATGTGGCAAATGCCGACAACAGCTATTGCTATTCTAACGTGATAAAACTTCCGGTGGTTGTTTCATACATTGCAACAATGCCTAAGGTCGTTTATGTTGCGGCTGAGTCTATACACGGAGGCACTGAGGGCAAGGCCCTTGCACCTGTATTCGGTCTGGATGCCCAGTGGTACGGCATGGTTTACATGTCAGCCGGAGCTTCCCTCACTTGGGGCGATGCAGATGCCCAGGATAACGGTGCTGCCGTTACAACTTTTGACGACCAGGCCGATGCTGGACTTTCCGAGGCTGCCGACGGCGGTATAGCCTTTGCAAATGCAGGCTGGTACGTGCTCCATTTCAGTGCTTCGATTGCCGACAATACATTGACTTCAAAGCTTACCGTTTATCCGGGCGAGGCTTATGTTATCGGTACAGTCATGTCACAGTCTACATGGGGACACGATCCCGCAACGCAGCTTACTGCTCCTGCCGACGCTTCAGGCGAGTGGGTTTCTCCCAAGTTCCTTGCAGGCGGCGAGCTTCGTGCAAGCATCAAGGTGCCCGGTCTCGACTGGTGGCGCACCGAGTTCACCCTTTACAAGGGCGATCTTTACTGGCGCAACTGCGACATTCCTGACAACTGGGCTGTTAATGTCGGAAGCGACTATTCTGTAAGTTGCTCTGTCGGACAGAAACTCTATGTTAACTTCGATTACGACACAGGCCGTGTTGAATAACAAGGACGGTTCATCGGGTTTTGCGGTTGTCAGGCCGTCATCAGGCATGGTGGCCGTAAAACCTGAAGACAAATCCTTAAAACAACCTTATAACTATAAATAAAGAAAATCATCATGAAAAAGATAATGTTTTTAGGCGGTCTGCTTCTTTCGGCCATGACGTTCGTTGGTTGTAGCGACGATTTCACCGACTGGGCCTCACCGCAGACCAATCCGCAGGAAGATGCGATTGAATTGCCAGGCTACACGGCTTCGGCAGTTACGACGTCCATCGACCTTTCAACAGTCACAGGCGACAGCGTCCAGGTATTGACCTTGTCAGACGCTACCCTTCCCGAAGGTGCAGTGGTATCCAATACCCGCATAGAACTTCTGCCTGATGGCGACGAGACAGCTACTGCCGTAACGCTCGCCGTTGACAATGAAGGCCGTGTAGGCAAGGCTGACCTCCAGGCCACAATTGAAGGCTTCTACGGCAAGCGTCCTGAAGCGCGTACCTTGGTCGGACATGTTTATTCAAACGTCATGATCAACGGACAGGCTTTCCTTGTAGACGCACAGACTATAAACGTAGTGGCTACTCCCGAGGCTCCTTATATAGCCAGCGCTTATTACCTTGTCGGCGACATGTGCGGATGGGATGCTGCTTCAGCCATCAAGTTCACACACTCGGATGCCGATGTTTACGATGACCCGGTGTTCTCAGTTGTGTTCACTACTCCTAAGGCCGACTGCTACTGGAAGATAGTGCCACAGGGCAACATCGACTCAGGCGACTTCTGGTATGAGGGAACTGACGGCGTTGTTGGAGTTGCTGTCGACGGCGACCCAAGCCTCGCAGGCTCGCTCGTGACAACTGCGCCAAAGGCCGGCAAGATAGAGAAACAGGGCTTCTATAAGCTCACTATTAACATGATAGATTATACCTACACCATTGAAGAAATGGCTGCAACATACTATTTGGTCGGCGATTTCGGCGGTGCTGCTTCTTGGGATATAAGTAACTTTAATTATGCGTTATATCCACAGACTACGACCACTCAGAGCTATACTACTAAGTGGACAGGTTCAGGCAGCTTCAAGTTCTTCACCGAGGCTGACAACTGGGATAGTGCATACGGAGCAGAATTAGGCACGACTGCCGGAGCTGCATCTGGAAAGTTGGCTTCTAATGCAAACAACGGTGCTGACAATATTTCTGTACCTGAGGTTGGTGCATATTATACTTTCACTGTCGATATGTCAGCAATGACTTATACATGGACGAAATGTGATGAGTCAACAGTCGTAGATTACAACAAGATAGGTCTTATCGGAGTAAACGGCGACTGGGATAACGATGTATTCCTGACTCAGGTAACTTCTCACAACTGGTATGTTGAGGCTGACGTAACTTCAGATTGCGAAGTCAAATTCCGTGTTGACGGTAACTGGGATGTGATGGATTGGGGTGCTGACGTTAATATCGCAGACCAGTCTTACGGTACAGGTACTAAGGGTGGTGATAACGTCAAGTTGCCTGCCGGCAAGTACAAAGTTTACTTCAACGACATAACAGGACAGTTCTTGTTCCTCGCTGAATAATCAGCAACAGAGTAACTGCTTAACAATAAGCCGCTTGCATGGATGAGCAAAATCGCTATGCAGGCGGCTTTTTCTATTATGGTTATTCGTATATTCCGTTATTGTAATCGGCAAGATATTGTGTGAATGTTTTTCCTGTTTGTTTCTTGAAAAATCGCATCAGATGGCTTGGGTCTGAGAAGTTAAAATCGTCAGCCAGCTGACTGATATTATGTTCCGAGAAAAGCAGCTCATTTTTCACAGCTTCCAGTAGTCGTTGTTTTATTAAATGGTTGGCCGAAACTCCGAACTGTGATGTTACGGCATTGTTCAGTGTCACACGGCTTATATGTAACATTTCTGCATATTCTGTAACTCTTTGTTTCTTGTTTATATGTTTTTCCAACAGATGCTTAAATTGAAAAGCGTAGTTGTTTTTGGGAATGTCAGCAGGTAGTCCCCAGACTTTCGCGTACTGTCTGTTGATAATCAGCAGGAGATAGTAAAGCACGGAAACGATAATGTGGTAGCTGTCTGTTGCCGGATGTGTCAGTTCTTGTTTTATTTTTTTAAGGAGATCAATATATTCATCTGATTCCTCTTTTTCTGCTGATAAATATGGAGGAGTGTCCGTCTGATAATAATAGTGGAGGCGGTATACAAAAAGTTTGTCTGCAATAAATGTACGTATAAAGTCTTCACGAAATATGAGAAATGAGTATTTCAACTCTTTTTCATCTACATGCCATTCTTGCTTTTGGTGTGGAGACAGGAGCAGCACCATTCTGTCGTGCAGGTCAATTCTTCTAAAATTAAGAATAAGATAACCGTTTGCCTTGTTGAAAAAGAAAAATTCAAAAAAGTCAGTCTTGAATACTTTGTATTCCGTGAGCACACCACAGATGTCTTTGTCTGTGCCTGTGTTGATGTAAAAATCAACATTACATTCAGTCTTGCTGAACGGAACACTGACGAGTCTTTCAGGATTAGTTGTTTCTTTCATATTGTGTGTTTTTTGCAAAGATAATACATTCATTTATCAAAAAGGCATATTTCTCGGTTATTTGGGCATAGTGCTTTCTGTGGTTTTTATCGAACTTTGCAGGCGTAAAACTAATAAAGGAATATTTTTATGGAAGAGAGAACTGTTATAAGATTGGTGCGTAATGCGACATTGAGGATTCATTATTCAGGCAAGAACATACTCGTTGACCCAATGCTGGCAGAGAAGGGAACATTGCAGTCTGCACTTGGTGTTTATAATACTCCTCGGGTACATCTGACTATGCCAGTCAATGAGATAGTTGAAGATTTGGATATGGTACTGCTTACGCATAATCACATAGATCATTATGACCCGACTGTAAAATATCTTTTGCCAAAAGACATTCCGTTTTATACGCAACCCCAGGATAAGGATGTAATCATGCTTGACGGTTTTACAGAAGTTGTGGCTATTGACAAAAGTAAAGTCATAGACGGTATTACTATTTACCGTACTTCGGGAACTCATGGCTACGGATTATTAGGACGTGCCATGGGACCAGTCTCCGGTTATGTCCTGACTTCAGAAAACAGTCCTACTGTCTATATTATGGGCGACTGCAAGTGGGACAACAACACACGGGATGTGGTTCAGAAATATTGTCCTGACTATATTGTGGTTAATTGTGGAGGTGCGGTTTTCCCCGAACTCTCAAAAACAGACGGCTCGGCTATTCCTGACGAGCAGGAGGTCATGGCTATGCTTGACGAACTTCCTGAGAATGTCAGGTTGATAGCAGTCCACATGGATGCGACTGACCATGGCCAGACCACCCGCGCTATACTGCGTAATGAAGCTCAGCATCATAAGGCGGATATGAGCCGTCTGCTTATTCCTGACGACGGAGAATCATTGGATTTGTAAACTTACAGTAGCAAATCGTTGGTATAAAATATTAGAAGTCAGTATCAGTCTGGGATAAATTAAAAGTGAATGATGGATAATGAAATTATAAACGAGATTGACGTGCGCAGTGTTATGACAAAGTCATCGCTGCCTGTCGGAGGCTATTCAGTCAATCCTTATGTGGGATGTCCGCATGCCTGTAAATATTGTTATGCTTCATTTATGAAGCGTTTTACCGGTCATGTTGAGCCATGGGGAACCTTTCTCGACATAAAAAACTGGAAACCTATTGCATGTCCACAGAAATATGACGGACAGCGAATAGTTATAGGCTCGGTTACTGACGGCTATAATCCGTATGAAGAGAAGTTCTGCCGTACACGCAGATTGCTTGAGGAATTGCAGGGAAGTAAGGCTGAAATAATGATTTGCACGAAGTCTGACCTTGTCTTGCGTGACATGGACCTGTTAAAGACTTTTCCTAAGGTAACCGTATCGTGGTCGGTAAATACGCTTGACGAGCGGTTTCGTGTTGATATGGATAATGCTGTGAGTATAAAACGCAGATTGGATGCAATGAAGAAGTTTTATGATGCAGGTATCAGAACAGTCTGCTTTGTTTCACCCATTTT